>Ga0306889_100007_pt1 | contig 213030 bp, 195 predicted proteins | sample AntDeeMetagen190_FD_190436 | JGI IMG/M metagenome (GOLD analysis project Ga0306889, IMG submission 190436) | Saline lake microbial communities from Deep lake, Antarctica - Metagenome #190 (v2) (version 2) | ecosystem: Environmental > Aquatic > Non-marine Saline and Alkaline > Saline | place... | reverse complement strand
TTACGCTCCACGCTTCCTCCCCACGCTCGGTCACCCTCACGCAGTTGCGCTTCACTTCGTTCGCTGTGGCCAGCTTACGGGAGGACTTTCACCTCCAGGAGTGCGCCCGTGCCGGGCGCACAAAAAAGCCCGCACAAGGCGGGCTTACCGTTTCGTGCCTGTAAACCTGCTTAGAAGGCAAAGTGCTCTTCGGGCATGTCCATCAAGCTGTCTGCACCGCTAACCATGGCCTCGGCGTGGGCCCTGGCACGCGGCAGCAACCGCTTGAAGTAGAAACGGGCTGTCTGCAGCTTGGCCGTGTAGAAGGCTTCCTCGGAGGTGCCTTCCTCCAGCTTGCGCTGCGCCACTTCCGCCATGGAGGCCCAGAGATAGGCCATGACGCCGTAGCCGGAATACATCAGGTAGTCAAAGGAGGCCGCGCCCACTTCCTCGCGGTCCTTCATGGCAGCCGCACCCAGCTTCATGGTGAGATCGCCCCACTCCTTGTTGAAGGCGCTGAGCGGCTCAACAAATTCCTTGAGGGTTTCATTGCTGCCATGCTCCTTGCAGAACAGGTGCACTTTCTTGGTGAAGCGCTTGAGCGATTCGCCCTGGCTCATCAGCACCTTGCGACCGAGCAGGTCCAGAGCCTGGATGCCCGTGGTGCCTTCGTAAATGGCGCCGATACGGGCATCACGGACAATCTGCTCCATGCCCCACTCGGAAATATAGCCGTGGCCACCCAGGACCTGCATGCCCTGGTTGGACGCCTCAATCCCGGTCTCGGTCAGGAAGGCCTTGGCGATTGGCGTCAGGAAGCCAAGCAGTTCATCGGCTTCCTTGCGGGCGTCCTCGTCCTCGCTGCGCGTGGCGATGTCCGCCTGCTGCGCCGCGTAATAGATCATGGCACGGCCACCCTCGGCCAGCGCCTTCTGGGTCATCAACATACGGCGCACGTCCGGATGCACAATAATGGGGTCCGCAGCGCCATCCGGATTCTTGGGGCCTGACAGCGAACGCATGGCCAGGCGATCCTTGGAATACTCCAGCGATCCCTGGAAAGCCAGCTCGGCGGAGCCCAGCCCCTGGATGGCGGTACCGATACGGGCGATGTTCATGAAGGTGAACATATAGCTCAGGCCCTTGTGCGGTTCGCCAATGAGAAAGCCCTTGGCACCGTCGAAGTTCAGCACACAGGTGGCGTTGGCGTGGATGCCCATCTTGTGCTCAATGGAGCCCACGGAAACACTGTTGCGCTCGCCCGGGTTGCCATTCTCGTCGGGAAGGAACTTGGGTACCACAAACACGGAGATACCCTTGGTGCCCTTGGGGGCGTCCGGCAGCCTGGCCAGCACCAGGTGGATGATGTTATCCGCCATGTCATGATCACCCGCGGAGATGAAGATCTTCTCACCGCTGATGGCGTAGCTGCCATCGGCGTTCGGCTCTGCCTTGGAACGCAGGATGCCGAGATCGGAACCGCAATGGGATTCGGTCAGGCACATGGTGCCCGTCCATTCGCCACTGATCATCTTGGGCAGGTAGGTCTGTTTCTGTTCATCGGAACCATGGGCTTCCAGCGTGTTGAGACAGCCATGGCTGAGACCGGGATACATACCAAACGACCAGTTGGCGGTCCCCACCATCTCACTCATGACTATGGATAAGGAGCCCGGCAGGCCCTGGCCGCCAAGCTCCTCATCCGCCGTCATTGAAGGCCAACCGCCCGCAATATACTGCTGGTACGCTTCCTTGAAACCGCTCGGCGTCGTCACCGCGCCGTTTTCCAGGGTGCAGCCTTCCTGATCCCCGCTCTGGTTAAGCGGTGACAGCACCTGCTCACAGAACTTGGCCCCTTCCTGGATGATGGCATTGACCATGTCCGGCGTAGCTTCCTCGCCACCCGGGATATGCTGATAATGCGTTTCCGTATCCAGCAGTTCGTTCATCACAAACTGGATGTCACGCAGGGGTGCTCTGTATTGGGGCATGGCGCTGTACCTCGGTTCCAACAATTAAACGACTGTTTGAAACATACGTTTGGAGCCAAGGCTCTGTCAAGAGATTAATGAACTGCTTTGCGGTTCAGGTTCTAATTAGTCGCATTCAGTGGTAGGGACAGGTATCGCGCCACGGCCTCCGCGGACGGGAAACCGTCGACGCCCTCCAGCCAGGGCACCCGCCCCATACATGGGGCCTCAATGTGTTTGCAGAGATAGTCAAAGGTTTCGTCCTCCCGCTCCATGGGTGTTGGCCCACAGCGATTCGCCACCCACCCGGCCAGCTCCAGGCCGTCGCGGCGAATCGCGTCGGCGGACAGCAGCGCATGGTTGATCGCCCCGAGCTTCATGCCCACCACCAGCACCACCGGCATGTTGAGGTCGCGCACGAAATGGAACCAGGTCTCGGTGCTGTTCAGCGGCACCCGCCAACCCCCGGCCCCTTCCACCAGGAACAGATCGCCAGGACGGATCATGGTACCCCGGCAATAACCGGCCAGGCGTTCGGCGGACAGGCTTCGGCCCGCGTCCATGGCGGCAACATGAGGCGCAATGGCCGGCTCCAGGGCAATCGGGTTGACGGCGTCATAGCTGAGGGATTCCGTGATGACGCTCTGCAGATGCAGTGCATCCGGGTTCCGCAACCCATCAGGGGTTTGATGGCAGCCCGAGGCAATGGGCTTCATCGCCAGCGTCCGCAGACCATGCTGCGCCGCCAGGGCAAGGATGCCGCCGGCGACGGCTGTCTTGCCCGAATCCGTATCCGTACCAGTTACAAAGAAGGATGTCTTTGGCATTGGGGCCTCTCGAGAACTATTGGAATCATGCATTCCTGACCAGGCGCACGTACGCCACCTGCCAGGTTGCAGGCGCGCCCTGTTCACCTTGGCGGAACCGCTCGTAGGCGGCCCTGAGTGCCCTGAGTCGTGCCGGGGCCATGGCCGCGCGGCGGCGGTTTTCATCCTTGTAGCGGGCGCCCAGGGTCTTCAGTTCCTTCAACAGCGCCATAACATCCGGATACCAGAGCACCATAGGCTCAACCTCAACGGAGGATTCCATGGAACTTTTGCGAAGTGCTGCCCTGAGTTCCCCGAGCGTCAGGAAACGATTGACGTGGCGCCCGCCGGGATCGGCCTCCGCCCAGGCGGATTCAAGCTCACCGAGCGTACCGGACACCAGCGTTGAGAATACCGCCTCACCACCCGGTTTCAGAACCCGATGGGCTTCTCTCGCAACGGCTGCGGTATCGTCGCACCACTGAATCATGAGGCTGGAAAAGATCCAGTCCAGGCTGGCATCCGGGAGAGGCAGAGCTTCAGCATCCGCCACCAGCCAGTCCGACGCAATACCGCGCGCCTGGCGCGCGTACTGGATCATGCCGGGTGACAGGTCCGCCGCCACGATTTGCGCCGGCTCAAGTCGTTCAGAAAGCAGGGACAGGAAGTAGCCCGTGCCACAGCCGAGATCCATGCCCTGGCCACCACCCCTTGAATCCATGCGGTTCATCAGGCGCGCGCCAACCTGCTGCTGCAGCCGTGCCGCCGAGTCATAATGACTGGCCGCAGCGCCGAAATCATCGGAGATTCGTTCTCTGGAAACCCGATTCAACCCCTCCGTACTCATTCGTTCACCCGGTTACACTGGTTTTCCAGAAGCTCACGCACCCGGCCGGCATAGTACCCGCCCGGCCAGTGCCCCATCGTCGGCACCACCTGCCGGCGCTTCTCCGCAATCCCAAGCGCCGCTGCTGCCGACGCGGGAACAAGGGCATCCTTTTCTCCGAAAAGATGCCAGCTGGGCACGGACGGCGCCTTCCACAGTGACCGCTGGTCCAGGTCACCAAGCCAGCCAAGGGTGTGCTCCAGGCGCCAGTCCTCGGGCGGCTCCGGCCATTCGGCGCGACGCAACCAGCGACGATCCTCGCCCGCGCTTTCGGCGCCATGGATCATCAGCGAGCAGAAATGGGAGAGCGTCTCCTCTGGTGATCGCTTCAGGCGACGATGAAAATCATCGAATACCTTGGGTGATACACCTGCCGACCAGTTGTCCGAGCCCACGAAACACGGGTTGGTACAGAGCGTCAGAACCCCGGCCACCTTGTCGGGCGCGTGCGCCGAGGCCGCCATGGCCAGTTGTCCGCCCAGTGACCACCCGACCCAGATCGCTCGTTCCGGCAACTCTGGCAACCAGTGTGCAATGGCCGCCTCCGGCTCATCCACCTCGGCCTCCAGGAGCTGCTCAGGTGTTATACGGTAGATATTCCGCCCTCGCGGCAGGCAGTCATCAAGCAGCCAGGACGGCATCCCCCAGCCGCTGACGGCCACCACTGGTAAGCTTGCATCCGTCACAGTATCCCCGTCTCGGACCGGGCCGCCGCGAGTGCTTCCAGGAGCCGCTCCATGTGCTCATCCGTATGACTGGCACTGAAGGTGAAGCGCAGTCGGGCACTCCCCTCGGGCACCGTTGGCGGCCGAATGGCGGGTACCAGAATATCGCGCCGCGCCAGCGCGGCACTTACGGCCATTGCCGACTCACTGGAGCCGGTTACCAACGGCTGGATGGGGGTCCAGGAAGGCATCAGGCCATATCCCAGAGCCCCGGCCTCATCCCGGAACCAGGCCACCAGCTTCGCGAGCCGTTCCCGGCGCCAGTATTCATCACGACAGATACTGAGACTCTTAAGGGTTGCGGCGGCGAGTGCGGGCGGCATGGCCGTGGTGTAGATGTAAGTGCGGGCTTTCTGGATCAGGTAATCAATCAGTACCCGGGAGCCCGCCACAAAGGCACCGGAGACGCCCAGGGCCTTGCCCAGGGTTCCCATAAGGATGGGCACTTCAGTGGAGGACATCTGGCGGATTTCGGTAATGCCGGCTCCCATCTGCCCGAGAATCCCGATCCCATGGGCGTCATCGACCATAAGCGGCACACCATAGTCACGACAGAGCGCCGCAATGCCGTCCAACGGCGCCAGATCGCCATCCATGCTGAACACCCCATCAGTGGCGACAAGCGCATGCCGTTGGCCCGTATTCAGGGCCTCTTCCAGGCTGCGTTGATCCGCATGCGCATAACGCTTGATGCGGGCACCGGCAAGCCGGGCCCCATCAATAAGCGACGCGTGATTAAGTCGGTCCTCGAGGACCACGTCATTACGCCCGGCCAGCGCCGAGATGACACCAAGATTCGCCATGTAGCCCGTGGAGAAGAGCAGCGCGGCCTCGCGCCCGGTGTGGGCTGCCAGGGCCTGCTCAAGCTGGTGATGGAGGTCGTGGTGGCCACAGACCATATGCGAGGCGCCAGCGCCCACGCCGTGGACGGCGGCCGCATCGGTCATGGCCTCGGTGACGCCGGGATGCCCCGCCAGTCCGAGATAGTCGTTGCTGCAGAAGGCCAGCATGGCCTGACCATCAATGGTGACCTCCGGCCCCTGGACAGACTCCAGAAGCCGGCGCTGGCGTAATAGTCCCTGTTGCTCTAAGTCCTGAAGGGCCTGTTCCAGGTCAGGCATTAGCCGCATCGTAGAAGAGGTGGCTCTGGCGCTCCTGCTCCACCCGTTCAGTCAGCTCTGCCGCTTCGTCCTCGTCGCTCCGGTCGGTTGCCAGAGGCTCCGGACGGATGCCCAGGCGCTCGAACAGGCGGCGGTCGGCGTCGGCTTCCGGATTCTCGGTCGTCAGCAGTTGATCGCCATAGAAAATGGAGTTGGCGCCGGCCAAGAAGCACAGTGCCTGCATCTCGTCGGTCATGTCCTCGCGCCCGGCAGAGAGCCGAACGTGGCTCTTGGGCATCAGGATCCGGGCCACGGCGATGGTGCGTACAAACTCAATCGGGTCCAGGTCTTCCACGTTTTCAAGCGGCGTGCCCGGAATCTTGATCAGCAGGTTGATGGGCACACTCTCGGGATGCTCGGGGAGGTTGGCCAGCTCCATCAGGAAGCCGGCGCGGTCCGCCTCGTCCTCGCCCATGCCCATGATGCCGCCACAGCACACCTTCATGCCCGCGTTGCGGACGTTTTCAAGTGTGTCCAGGCGATCCTGGTAGGTCCGTGTGGTGATGATCTGATTGTAGTAGCGTTCGGAGGTATCCAGATTGTGGTTGTAGTAATCCAGACCCGCTTCCGAAAGCTCTGCAGCCTGCTCCTCGGTCAGCATGCCCAGGGTCATGCAGGTTTCCAGGCCCATTTCCTTCACGCCGCGCACCATGTCCAGCACGTGGGGCAGGTCCTTCTTGGTGGGGCTGCGCCACGCGGCGCCCATGCAGAAGCGGGTTGCCCCGGTTTCCTTCGCGGCCTTCGCCTCATCCAGGACCTTCTGCACCGCCATCAGCTTTTCCTTCTGAAGCCCGGTGTTGTAGTGCCCGCTCTGGGGGCAGTACATGCAGTCTTCGGGGCAGGCGCCGGTCTTGATGGACAGCAGGGTGCTGACCTGGACCTCATTGGGGTTGAAATAGGCGCGATGCGCCTGCTGGGCCTCGAAAATCAGGTCATTGAAGGGCTTGTCGAGCAGGTCCTTCACTTCCCGGTGGGTCCAGTCATGGCGGATGGGTGCAGAAGCAGTCATACTGTGAGCCTTGTGTGAATCCGTACATTTCTCGATCAGGGATGATGAGTATGATAAGGATAGGCCGAACGCTGTCAACCTGGGCATCCCATTGGGTTAACCGCGAGCGTTCCAGCTTACGCCTCTCACGGTGCGTCCTGTGCCTTGCCAGGGCCGGCCGCACGGGCCTCTGCAAGGCCTGTCTCGGGGATCTCCCCGATAATCACACCGCCTGCGAGCGTTGCGCGCTGCCGTTGGCCTCGCCCAATCCACGGCGGCTCTGCAGCGCCTGCCTGCTCCGCAGCCCAGCGCAGGATTTTTGCCTGACCCCCTGGCGCTATGAATTCCCGATCGATCAGATGATCCGGCGATACAAATACGACGGATTACGGGCACCGGGCCGGGCCCTGGCCCTTAACTGGGCCCATCAGGTAACCAGCAACCTCCCGGCAATCCCCCAGAGCCTGATTCCGGCCCCTATCGCGGCAGAGCGGCTGCGGGAGCGGGGCTTCAGCCAGACGGCAGAAATTGCCGACTGGATGAGCCGGGAGACCGGAATCCCACTGGAGACACGACTGCTGCAGCGACACCCCGGGTTTCAGCCTCAGGCGGGGCTCGATCGAGGTGAACGGCGTCGCAATCTTCAGGGTGCCTTTTTCGTGACCACCCGGACGGCACTACCGGAGCATGTTGCCGTTGTTGATGACGTGATTACCACCGGCGCAAGCGGGGAGGCCATGGCGGCATGCCTTCGTCAGGCGGGCATCAAGCGCGTGGACCTCTGGGCATTGGCGCGAACCCCCTAGGCCAGCTGTTGTCGGACCCGCTCTGCAATAGCCAGAGACGCCGTAAGACCGGGCGACTCAATACCGAAGAGGTTGACCGCGCCGGGAAGTCCATGCCGCTCACGGCCCTGGATCACGAAGTCTGCGGGTGAATCCTCGGGCCCGTGGATACGCGGCCGGATCCCGGCATAGGCCGGCACGAGACGCTCCGGATCCAGCCCCGGCCACCACTGGCTCACGGCTTCGGCAAAACGGTCACGGAGCGACGCCGGTACCGTCAGATCCCCGCTCTCAACCCAGTGCGCGTCCGGACCAAAGCGGGCCTGACCGGCCATGTCCAGGGTCAGGTGCACCCCCAGGCCGGTGGCGTCCGGAAGCGGATAGATAAGCCGGCTGAACGGATGCCTCCCGCTGTAGGCGAAATAATGGCCCTTGGACCAGTGGGCCCGGGGAATCACCGAGGCCGGCATGCCCTCCCAATGCTGGGCCAGGGGGATGGCCGCGAGTCCGGCCGCGTTCACTACCCGCGGTGTGTGAAGCTCGCAGGGCGCCTCGCCGCCCAGCACCAGGCAATGCTGTCGGCCTTCCGACACGAGGCGTTCAACGGGTGTATGACAGACAACCCAGCCGCCGGCGGCCTCAATATCCGCCACGAGGGCCTGCATATAGGCATGGGCATCGATAATCCCCGTCAGCGGTGAGTTCAGCACCGCCTCCGCGCGAAGCCCCGGTTCCTCGCGATGCCTTCCGACCGGGAGCCACTCCAGCGCCACATCATTCGCGGCGGCATTGGCTTTGAGGCGTTCCAGCGAGGAGACCTGGTCCCGCTGCACGGCCACGATCCACTTGCCGCACTGTCGGTAGGGAACCCGCCTGTCGCGGCAAAAGTTGTACAGCCGGTCCCGTCCCTCCCGGCACAGTTCAGCTTTGAGCGAGCCCGGGCGGTAATAGATGCCAGCATGGATCACCTCACTGTTGCGTGATGAGATTCCCTCGCCAACGTGGTCGTTACGCTCAACGACGATAACGCCCATTCCCTGCCGAACCAGGGCACGGGCGACCGCCAACCCGACCACACCGCCACCGATAACAACCGCATCTGCCTCATAGCTTTCCATGGACGCGAGGATACCATTGGGGGCTCTGATTGGAATGCCTTTCCGGGTTATAATGGGGCACTCGCTGCTTCAGCGAATTCTCGGCGGTTACGATGGATAACCGCGTCTGATCATGGTTGGGAAGGCCAGATAATGTCCGATATTCGCCAGTTTATTTTTGTCATGTTCATTGCTGCACTCTTTGTCAGCTGGCTGGGGTGGCGCGGCTATGTCGTCATGGAGCTGAACGAGAGCATCCGCAGCCATGAGGAAATCGCCGACTACCCCTACCCGTTCCGCGTCCTGCGGGTTGACGGCGAGACAGCCGTCATGAGCACCCTCCGCTCGCCACGCATCGCGACCGAACAGGCCCTGCGCGAACTTTTCCCGAGCCTGCGGGGCGTTGCCGAAAACAGCGCGGAAATGCGGCGCCTGGAGCAGGAATACGCGCGCCTCCAGGCGCGGGCCAGCCAGGCGGTGCTGACCTCTCCCAGGATCAACCGTGTGCGGTGGGAACTCGATGAAAACTGGTACTACCTCAACGACATGGAGCTGCGCCAGAGCGGACTCGGCAATCCCGCACTCAGCCCGGCAAGGGGGTCCTGAGCCATGAACGAATCAGCCCATCCCTACCAGCACCTGACGCCGGACCTGGTCCTCGACGCTGTGGAATCCTGTGGTTTTGAGGTCAACGGGCGCCTGTTTCCGCTGAACAGCTACGAAAACCGCGTCTACCAGGTGGGCATCGAAAATGACACCCCGTTGATCGCGAAGTTCTACCGGCCTGAACGCTGGAGCCGGGAACAGCTGCTTGAAGAACACAGCTTCGTCGCCGAGCTCGAAGAGGCGGAAATCCCGGTTGTGGGTGCCATCAAGCTGGCCAATGGGGGCTATCTGGCGGATTATGGCGGCTTCACCCTCGCCCTCTTTCCGCAGCGGGGCGGCCAGGCACCGGACATCACCCTGCCCGACACCCTCTTCCGTGTCGGCCAGTGGATCGGCCGCATCCACCAGGTCGGTGCCCGCAGTGATTTCCAGTCACGCCCGAGCATTGACCCGATTGAGACCATCGAGCGCGGCCACCGTTTCGTGCTTGAGAGTGGTTTCGTTCCCGACGATCTTCAGCACCCCTACCAGAGCCTGATCCGGGACCTGCTGACCGAGATCCAGCGCAACATCGAGGAGGCCGGTCCGGTCAACAGCCTGCGCCTCCACGGCGACTGCCACCTCGGCAATATCCTGGTGCGCGAGGAGCGCATCCTGTTCGTAGACTTCGATGATGCCCGGCAGGGTCCGGCCATTCAGGACCTCTGGCTGATGCTCAGCGGCGATAGCGCTGAACAGAGCCTGGAGATGGGCGAGCTGATCGAGGGGTATGAACAGTTCAACGACTTCAATCCCCGCGAGCGCTTCCTGATTGAGCCGCTGCGCACCATGCGCCTGGTCAACCAGTCCGCCTGGCTCGCCTGGCGCTGGGATGACCCCACGTTCCCGATGCATTTTCCCTGGTTCGGTCAGCCCCGTTTCTGGTCCGACCATATCCTGATGCTGCGCGAACAGCTCGCCAACCTCCAGCAGCCGCCGGTATCACCACCGGTGGCATGAGAGACACAGTAGTCCTGCTATGACCAACCCGACCAGTCGCTTTGATTCCGAGACGGACACCGTCTACTCCGAGCCAGGCATCAACACGGAGCCCTTCAGCTTCGATGAGGCCGTGGCCCGCGTCTTCCCGGACATGATCCGTCGCTCCGTCCCCGGGTATACCACCATCGTCCCCATGATCGGGCTCATTGCCGCCCGCTTCGCACGCCCGGGAACCGCCTGTTATGACCTGGGCTGCTCGCTGGGCGCCGTCACCCTGGCCATGCGCCACAGTATCCCCGATACGGATGCGCGCATCATCGCCGTGGACAACGCCGAATCCATGATCGAACGCTGCCAGCACTACATTGCCCTGGACGATGGCCCGCTCCCGGTGGAACTGATGTGTGCCGATATCCGGGAGATCGACTATCAGCCCGCCAGTGTCGTAGCCCTGAATTTCACCCTGCAGTTCATCCCCGTAGCGGAACGCGCCCCCCTGCTGACCCGGCTTCGCAAATCCCTGGAGCCGGGCGGTGCTCTCATCCTTTCGGAAAAGATAGCGTTTGCGGACAGCGACGAACAGGCCCTGCACGAAGCGCTGCACCGCGACTTCAAGCGGGCACAGGGCTATTCCGAAATGGAGATCAGCCGCAAGCGCAACGCCCTGGAGGAAGTGCTGATTCCGGAGACCCTGGAAACCCACCGCCAACGCCTGCTCGATGCCGGCTTTGCCCGGGTCACGCTCTGGCAGCAGTCCCTGAACTTTGTTTCATTGCTGGCACTGGCCCCTGAGAACGACGACCTCCGGGAGGAAAGGAGTGACTGACCACTTTGACTGGCGCCCACGCTATACACCGCTGCTGGACTGGCTGGCCGACAGCAACCGGCACGAATGGCGGGATCAGGTCGAAAACCGCCTCGAAGAGGTCTTTGACACCCGCCCTCACGGGGACCTGCCCCGCTGGCTGGGGGCCCTGACCTCATTACCACCGATCCCCCGGGTTGCAGCGGATTTCCAGTCCCCGACGGTTCAGCTCTCGAGCCCTGAACCGCTGGAGAATACGACCATCAAGCAGGTGGAAGCCGGGCTGCGGGGCCTGATGCCCTGGCGCAAAGGCCCCTTTGATTTCTTCGGGGTGCAGGTGGATACGGAATGGCGTTCCGACTGGAAATGGGAGCGTATCGCCCCACAACTGAGCCCCCTGGAAGGCCGTGCGGTGCTGGACGTGGGCTGTGGCTCCGGCTATCACTGCTGGCGGATGCTGGGCGCGGGCGCCCGCCGGGTGATCGGCATCGATCCCGGCATACTATTCCTGATGCAGTTTCTGGCGGTGCGCGACTACCTGCCGTCGGCGCCTCCGGCGGACCTGCTCCCCCTGCGCATGGAGGACCTGCCCCCGGGGCTGGCCCTGTTCGATACGGTCTTCTCCCTGGGCGTGCTCTACCACCGACGCTCACCGCTGGATCATCTTCTGGAGCTGAAATCCGCCCTGAAACCGGGCGGCGAGCTGGTGCTGGAAACCCTGGTAATCGAAGGCGGCCCCACCGAGACGCTGATGCCGGAAGACCGCTACGCGCGTATGCGCAATGTCTGGTTTATTCCCAGTGTTGAGATGCTTCAACGGTGGCTGGAGCGGACCGGCTTCCGGAACGTGCGGGCCGTGGACGTGACCCCCACGACCACGGAAGAACAGCGCTCAACAGACTGGATGCAATTCCAGTCACTGCCGGATTTTCTCGACCCAAAAGACCCGACCCGCACGATCGAGGGCTATCCAGCCCCAATCCGCGCCACCCTGGTCGCGGACAAACCCGCCTGAAAGGGGTTATGCATCGAAGGGATGGCGCAGGGTGATGGTCTCGATCCGGTCCGGCCCGGTGGAAATCACGTCAATGGGGGCCTCAATCTGCTCCTCGATGAAACGGATATAGCTCTGGGCATTCTCCGGGAGCTGATCCATGGAAGTCAGCCCGGAGGTGCTTTCCTGCCAGCCCGGAAGCGTCTCGTAAACGGGCTCGATAGCCTCGTACTGGGCACCCCGGATCGGTGGCCTTGTCACCCGACCTTCCTTCGTCTCATACCCCACACAGACGCGGATCTCGTCCAGGCCGTCGAGCACATCCAGCTTGGTCAGACAGATACCGGAAACACTGTTGATCTGGATGGCATGGCGCAGTGCCACCGCATCAAACCAGCCACAGCGCCGTGCCCGCCCCGTGGTGGTGCCAAATTCATGGCCCTTGCTGGCGAGGTGCTCACCATCGGTGTCAAAGAGTTCTGTCGGGAAGGGACCGGACCCCACACGGGTGGTATAGGCCTTGGTGATCCCCAGAATGTAATCCAGATACATGGGCCCGAAACCACTCCCGGTCGCCGCGCCCCCTGCGGTGGTATTGGAGGAGGTCACGTAGGGATAGGTGCCGTGATCAATGTCGAGCAGAGAACCCTGGGCGCCTTCAAACAGGATGTGCTCTCCCTGCTTGCGGAACGCATGGAGCATATCCGTGACGTCCGCCGCCATGGGAAGCAGCTCTTCGGCGTAACCCCGGAAATCAGCCAGGGTCTGTTCCACGTCAACTGGCGTTTCCTGATAGTAATGCTCCAGGACGAAGTTGTGGTAGGCCATCAATGCCCGCAAGCCTTTCTCAAAGGCCTCCGGATCCGCCAGATCACCAAAGCGCAGACCCTGGCGGGACACCTTGTCCTCGTAGGCCGGTCCGATGCCGCGGCCCGTGGTCCCGATGCACTCCTTGCCACGGGCCCTTTCACGCGCCTGGTCCAGCCGCACATGGGAAGGCAGGATCAGGGGGCACGCCTCACTGACCCGCAGACGCGAGCGCACGTCCACGCCCCGCTTTTCCAGCATGCGGATCTCGTCCAGCAGGGCATCGCAGGCAAGCACCACCCCGTTGCCGATCATGCAGGTGATGTGCTTGCGCAGGATGCCCGAAGGAATCAGGTGCAGGGCCGTGGTCTCCCCGTCAATCACCAGGGTGTGGCCCGCATTGTGGCCGCCCTGGAAACGGGCTACACCACTGACCTGCTCTGTCAGCAGGTCAACGACCTTACCCTTGCCTTCATCCCCCCACTGGGTGCCCAGTACAACAACGTTCTTACCCATGAATGGCTCGCTGATAGTTTCTTTTAAAGTGACACAATGTCCCAGCCGTCCTCACTCCGGACCAGCTGGCGGTTGCAGCCAAGTTCCCGGGGCGAGGCGGTCTCGTCAGGCATGGCCTGGATAACGGTCTCATCCCGGCGCAGCTCACTGATCCGGGAGCGCAGTGCGGCGTCATCCTCGGCCGGCGCCCATATCGCACCCGCCGGTTCGGTTTCGCCGCTGGCTTCATCGCCGGCCCTCAGGAGTCGATTCAAGTCCGCGCTGAAGCCGGTCGCGGGACGCGCGCGCCCGAAATCCTCGCCGACGGCGTCGTATCGGCCGCCCTGCGCCACGGCTTCTTCCTCGCCCGGCGTATAGGCCGCGAACACCAGCCCTGTATGGTAGTTGTAGCCGCGTAATTCACAGAAGTCGAAGCCCACGCTGACATCCGGATGGCGCTGCCGCACCCGCTCGGCGGCATTGTCCAGTTCATCCACGGCGGCCAGCACCCGATCGGGAGCGCCCGCAAGCATCCGGCGGGCCTTCTCGGGCACATCCGCGCCCCCATTGAGCCTGGCCAGATTCCGTAGCATATCGCGGTAGCTGCCTGCTGGTGCATCACCCAGGAGTTCATCCAGTTCCGGGATGGACTTGCGGCGCATGGCGTCAAAAATACGCGACTCTTCACGCTCTCCGAGTCCGGCGGCAGCTGCCAGGCACTGGAAGATGCCCACATGGGCGAGATCCAGGTGAATGCGTGCAACACCCGCGGTCTGGAGCGTTCCCAGCATCAGGTCCAGAATCTCCTGGTCGGCGGAGCGACTGGTGCTGCCGAAAAGCTCGCACCCCACCTGCAGCGGAGTCCGGCTTGCCAGCATGCTGTTAGGGCGGGCATGGAGGACGTGACCCGCATAGCACAGGCGGGTCACACCGCCACGGCGCAGGCTGTGCGCGTCCATCCGCGCGGCCTGGGGCGTCATGTCAGCCCGTACCCCCATCATGCGGCCCGTCAACTGATCGGTCAGCTTGAAAGTCTGCAGGTCAAGGTCATTCCCGGTCCCTGTCAGCAGGGATTGGAGGTACTCAATGAGGGGCGGGATGATCAGTTCATAGCCCCACCGCTGATACTGGTCCAGCAGTGTACGGCGAAGGGTTTCAACCCGGCGCGCGCGCGGCGGCAGTACATCCGCCACGCCATCGGGAAGCAGCCATCGATCGGAATTGCTCATGGATTACAGGATCCGTGCTCTATCAACTCGGACAACGATTGGCGGGCCAGACCGGAATCGCCCACCCACCCTATCGAACCACGTAAAGCAGCACCAGGCCGAGGACCATGCTGGCCAGTCCGGCCTTGCGCATGGTCGAGGGGTCCATCTGCGCCAGCACCTCCACCATGCGCTGCCAGCGCTGTGGGTACAGGAAAGGCATGATGCCCTCGATGATCAGAAGCAGGGCAAAGGCGATCAACAGTTCCTGCCACATAGCCTCCCCCTCTTTGACTCCAGCCTGATACGGTCCTTACAACGCGGCGATTCTACTCTGATCCAGCCCATAAAAAAACCGGAGCCCTGGGCTCCGGTTTCCGTCACCGCCTTACGATTCAGCGTTCGGCGCCACTGGAGTCCTTAAGGAACCGCAGGAAATCGCTCTTCGAATCAAGCAGGAACATGTCGCTCTTGCTCTGGAAGGTGGACTCGTAGGCCGTCAGGGACCGATAGAGTTCATAGAAATCACGGTCCTGACCATAGGCGTCCGCATAGGTGCCGGCAGCCACATTATCACCCTCACCACGAATCTCTTCCGCCCGGCGGCGTGCCTCGGCAACGACAACCGTCGCCTGGCGATCCGCATCTGCGCGGATGCCCTCGGCCAGTTCCCGACCCCGGGAACGGTATTCCTGCGCTTCCTTCTCACGGGAGGTGCGCATACGGGCGTAGACGTTTTCACTGACTTCCTGCGGCAACTCAATACCCTTTATACGGATATCCAGCACTTCGATGCCGAACTCCTCATCCGTGAACTCGTCAACGGATTTCGTAATCTCAACCATCAGCTCATCACGAGCACCGGACACCACCTCACGCATGGTGCGAACACCAAACTGGTCGCGCAGGCCGTTCTCGATCCGGGACGCCAGCAGGCTTTCCGCCCGCTGCTCGTCGCCACCAGTCGCCCGATAGAACTGGTCCACGTTCTGGATGCGCCAGGTCACGTAGGAGTCCACATCCAACGGCTTTTTCTCGATGGTGAGGTAGCGTTGTTGCTCAATGTTGAGCGTGAGCACCCGCACGTCGAAATGCCGCGCGTTGTCCACCCAGGGCAGCTTGAAATGCAGCCCCGGCTGGATATTGGTTTCGATCAACTCCCCGAACCGCAGCAGCACACCACGATGGGTTTCCGGCACGATATAGACCGTGGCCGAAACAAGGTAAAGCAGTACTACGCCGGAGATTATGGCCAGAATGCCCTTGGTATTCATGATTAACGTCCCCTCCGGCTGGAGTTGGTATCCCGCGAACGGATCTGTTCAACGACCCGGTCCGTCAACTGCTCAAGATCATAGGAAGCGGAATCCCCGCTGCCACTGCCGTCACTGTCGCTGCCCTGACCCATGACCCTGGCACCGCCCTTGGCCATCTGGTCCAGCGGCAGCATCATCAGGTTATTGCCTTCCTCAACATCGAGCACCACCTTGCTGCTGTTGGAGAGCACTTTCTCCATGGTCTCGATGTAGAGCCGCTCCCGGGTCACTTCCGGCGCCTGCTGATAGATGTCGAAAACCTCCAGGAAGCGCTGGCTCTCACCCTGGGCGCGCTGAACAACCTCTGCCTTGTAGCCCTCGGCTTCCTCAATAATACGCTGGGCCTGACCCCGGGCCTCCGGAACCACCTTGTTGCGATAGCGTTCAGCCTCATCGCGGAAGCGCTGTTCGTCTTCCCGCGCACGCTGCACATCCCGGAACGCCTCCTGAACGGGCTCAGGGGGCTGCGTGCTCTCAACGTTCACACGCAGGATCTGCATGCCAACCTGGTAGTTGTCCAGAAAGCGCTGGAGCCGCTCCTCAACCAGTTGCCCCAGTTCCGCGCGGCGCTCGGTAAGAACCCCGTGCAGATCAGAACTGCCTACCTCATGGCGCAGTGCGCTGTCCGTGGCGAACTTCAGGGTCATGTTCGGGTCCCGCACGTTCAGCACAAACTTTCTGGGCTCGTTAACGCGGTACTGGACTGCCAGATTCACGTTCACGATATTCTCGTCCTCCGTGAGCATATGGCCCGAGGACTGGAAAGACCGGACATCGGTGACGGTAACCATTCTTACATCGTCGACCAGCGGCAGCTTGAAGTTGAGACCCGGCATGGCGGTGGTGTGATACTCGCCAAAGCGCAGAACCACCGCGTTTTCCCGCTCATCCACGATGTAGACCGACTGGTAACCGAGGTAGCCGATCACCAGAATGCCGATAACCGCAAGAATCAGCGCGAAGCCACCAGAGCCCTGGCCGGAGCCGCCGCCGTCACTGCGGCTTCCGCCGCCCTTACCACCGAAAAGCTTATTGAGCTTATCCAGGCCTTTTTTCAGCGCCTCATCAAGATCCGGCGGACCCTGATCGTTATTACCGCCACGATTGCCCGAGCCCCATGGGTCCCGGTCGTTGTTGCGGTTTCCACCCGGTTCGTTCCAGGCCATAATTGTCTCCGTTTTAATTCAAACTTCTGCAGAATGACCCGGCATCCGCACGAGTCTGCACAACAGATGCAAATTGTAGGTGTTCTGGCGGGCTGGGACAACCGTATCGTTCAGGCTTCGGCCTGGGCCGACATCCACTCCTGGTTGCCCAGGAATGACAGCCGATCCTCGGAAACCGCCGCATGCCCCAGAAGCTGGCACCAGTCCCGCTCCTGCATGCGGATTTCCAGCGCCGGCTCACCGCCATCCAGCCAGCGCTCCGCGACCACCGCACCCGTCTGGTAAAAGCGCGCACGCAACCACCCTTCCGCTGGCGAGAGCTTTACGTAATGGTGAACCACGTCCTCCGCCAGGCGTTCAGCCATGGCGTCGTAGAGCAGTTCCAGCCCTTCCCCGGTCATGGCCGAAAGCCAAACGCGCACGGGCCGACCCTGCTCATCACGCTCCAGCCGGGGCGAGGCGTCCTGCATGCGATCAATCTTGTTACAGACCTGGAGCACGGGAATGTCATCAGCCCCGATGTCCGCCAGAACAGACTCGACCTGGTGTATGGTGTCGTCGCGCTCCGGATCCGTGTTGTCGATGACATGCAGGAGGATCGATGCCTCAACCGTCTCCTCAAGGGTCGCCCTGAACGCCTCGACAAGAGTGTGCGGCAGATGGCGAATAAAGCCCACCGTGTCTGCCAGCACAACCGGCCCCACATCCGGCACCGAGATCCGTCGTACCGTAGGGTCCAGGGTCGCGAACAGTTGGTCCGCCTCGTAGACGGTAGACTCGGTCATGAGGTTGAACAGGGAGGATTTCCCGGCGTTCGTGTACCCTACCAGTGAAGCTGTGGGGATATCCGCTTTCCTGCGCGCCCGCCGCCCCTGCTCACGCTGCTTGCGTACCTTTTCCAGGCGACGGTTGATCTGTTTGATGCGACCGCGAAGCAGGCGGCGGTCCGTCTCCAGCTGGGTCTCACCCGGCCCCCGGCCACCGATGCCGCCCTTCTGGCGTTCCAGGTGGGTCCAGCCCCGGATCAGCCGGGTGGACATGTGCTCCAGCTGTGCCAGTTCAACCTGCAGCTTACCCTCATGGGTTCGCGCCCTCTGGGCAAAGATGTCCAGAATGACGCCGGTTCGATCCAGGACCCGGCACCGCAGCTCCCCCTCGAGATTGCGCTCCTGACTGGGGCTCAGGACATGATTGAAAAGAACTACGTCCGCCTGTTCGGCCTGCATGAGTTCACGCAGGGATTCCAGTTTTCCCGAACCCAGAAAGAGCCGGGAACTGGGCTGATGCCGGGTTCCCGTCACCAGACCTACGCAGGTAACGCCTGCAGATTCGACAAGCTCCCGGAATTCCTCCGGATCTTCCGGCTCTGTTTCCGACGCTAGCGTGATGTGAACAAGTATGGCCCGTTCACCGGCTTCAGGTCTTTCAAACAATCAGGCGGTACTCCTCATACGGAATCGGGCACCTCTTCTTCCTCGCCGGGATGCTGGGGCGCCTTGATATTGCGGGCGGGCACAACCGTGGAAATGGCGTGCTTGTAGACCATCTGACTGACCGTATTCTTCAGCAGGATCACAAACTGGTCAAAGGACTCGATCTGGCCCTGCAGCTTGATGCCGTTCACCAGAAAAATAGAAACCGGAATGCGTTCTTTGCGCAGTGAATTCAGGTAAGGGTCTTGTAAGGAATGCCCTTTTGACATGGTGCCTCTCCTGTTTTTTATGTTTGGTGCCGCCCCGAGCCTCTGGCTACCGGACGGGTCTTCCCTTGATACCGTCAGCAGCGGCCGGTAGATCACTCTCCAATGTGGGCCCGGCCCTGATGATTTTCAAGGCCTTTCCCAGACACTCCGGATCGCCACCATCAAGCCAATGGCAATCGGGCCAGCCTCTGAGCCAGGTAATCTGTCGCTTGGCCAGCTGACGGGTTGCCGCCAGTGCACGCTCAACCATTTCATTGTAACCGGTTTTACCCGCTAGATGTTCCCATACCTGACGATATCCGACCGCTCGCATCGATGGCAGATCCAGTGACAGGTCGCCACGTTCGTAGAAGGCTCTCACCTCCTCAATCAGCCCCTGCTCAAGCATGGTATGGAAGCGCCGCTCAATCCGCTGGTGCAGATCAGCGCGCTCCGGGGGCGACAACGCAATGGGAATGGTCCGGTACGGCAATGGATCGCCCTCTCCGCCCGCTTTCTCCTCCGCCCAGAGTTCGGAAATCGGCCTCCCGGCCACCTGATAGACCTCCAGGGCCCTGAGCAGTCGCTGACGGTTGTTGGGGTGCATGCCGGCGGCGGCAACCGAGTCCACGCGGGCCAGTTCCTCGTACAGGGCCTCGCCCCCTTCCTCGTCAAAACGCCGTGCCAGGGCCTCCCGAGTCTCCGGGGAGGCGGCCGGCATGGCCGCCATGCCGAAGCACAACGCACGGAAATACAGCATGGTCCCACCGACCAGGATCGGGGTCCGCCCCGCTGCGACCGCCTCGTCCATGGCCTGGCAGGCATCCTCGCGGAAGTCTGCAGCGGAATAAGGGGTCGCCGGGTCGCAAATATCAATCAGCCGGTGCGGGGCCCTGGCCAGGGTCCCGGCATCCGGCTTGGCGGTGCCAATGTCCATGCCCCGGTAGACGAGCGCGGAATCCACGCTGATGAGTTCACCGTCCAGAGCCTCCCGCAGCCGGATGGCCAGCTCCGTCTTGCCCGAGGCCGTGGGCCCCATGAGCAGGACGGCCAGCGGCTGCTCGGTGCTCGCCATCACTGCCCCCGCATGAAGAGCTTATCCAGCTCCGCCATGGTCACCAGCGTCCAGGTGGGTCGGCCATGGTTGCACTGGCCGCTGCGCTCTGTGGCTTCCATATCCCGCAGCAGCGAGTTCATCTCGGGGATAGTCAGCTGCCGGTTCGCCCGCACCGAGCCGTAGCAGGCCATGGTGCCCAGAAGGTGCTCAATGCGAGCCTCCACGCGCTGGCTCTGACCTTCCGCCACCAGATCCGACAGCACATCGCGCACCAGCTGCTCAATATCCGCCTCCCGCAGCAGCGCGGGAATCTGGCGCACCACGATGGTCTCGGGCGCCAGGCGGTCCAGGTGCAGGCCAAGCTGTGTCAGTTCCTCAGCGTGCTGTTCCGCATGATCCGCCTCGCGCTGGCTCACGTTGAGACTCAGCGGCACCAGCATGGGCTGGGTCTTGATCCCCTCGCCCACCATGCCCCGCTTCATCCGCTCATAGACGATGCGTTCATGGGCCGCGTGCATATCCACCACTACCAGCCCTTCCTCGCCCTGGGCCAGGATATAGATGCCGTGGAGCTGGGCAATGGCATAGCCCAGTGGCGGTGTCACCTGTTCACCGGTTTGCCGATCCGCGGGTGCCGGGCTGCTCTGCAGGAAGGGATCAGCCTGCTGCTCGCCAATCGCCGCACCGGAGGCCACGCCGCCGCCCTCATGCAGCCCGCCGTAGAATGCCATCTGGGCGTCCGTAGAGGCCGGGGAAGCCGTTGACCCATAACCCGCAGGTGCGCCTTCGGCACTGCCCTGCCCGACCGCCGGCATAGCCGGGGTTGCATCGGTTGCCGGGGCGGACCCGACCTCCATGCCACGCTTGTGGTCATCGGGCCGTACATCGGCCAGGGCGCGATGGAGGGTGCGGAAGATGAAATCATGGACCAGGCGCCCGTCCCGGAACCGCACTTCGTGCTTGGTGGGATGGACGTTCACATCCACGCTGGCGGGATCCACCTCCAGGTAGAGCACAAAGGCAGGGTGACGCTGGTTGAAGAGCACATCCCGGTAGGCCTGACGCACCGCGTGGGCCACCAGCCGATCCCGAATGGGCCGACGATTGACGAAGAAATACTGCAGGTCCGCCTGGCTGCGGGAGAAAGTCGGCAGCGCCACCCAGCCCCAGAGCCTCAGCCCGGAGGCTTCCGCGTCAATGTGCACGGCGTTTTCCATGAAACGGCTACCGCAGAGCGAGGCAACCCGGCGTTCCCGATCCGTCTCCGAAGTCGCGGGGCGCAGCGAATGAACCGTCTTCTGGTTGTGCTGCAGGGAGAAGCCCACCTCGAACCGGCTCAGGGCCTGGCGGCGGATGTTTTCCTCAATGTGATTGAACTCGGTTTTCTCGGTGCGCAGGAACTTGCGCCGGGCGGGCGTGTTGAAGAAGAGGTCGCGCACTTCAACGGTGGTACCCTCGGGATGAGGCGCCGGGGACAGCGCGGTCTGCATGTCCTGGCCTTCCGCCTCGGCGCACCAGCCCTCGCTTGCCCCCCGGGCACGGGTCGTGAGGTTCAGCCGCGAGACGGAGCTGATGCTGGCCAGGGCTTCACCGCGGAAGCCAAGTGAACTCACCGCCTCCAGGTCATCCAGATTATGGATCTTGCTCGTGGCGTGGCGGTTCAGGGCCAGCGTGAGGTCGTCCCTGGGGATACCGGTACCATCGTCGCGCACGCGGATCAGGCGGGCACCGCCCTGCTCCACATCCAGGTCGATGCGGCTTGAGTCCGCGTCCAGGGCATTTTCAACCAACTCCTTGGCAACCGAAGCAGGCCGTTCAACGACCTCGCCGGCGGCGATCTGGTTGGCAAGGCGGGGTGATAGTATCTCGATCGGGGCCATGCACTCATGCTACCAGATCAGGAGGAAGGGATGCTGATAACCTGCCCGATTTTCAGCGACTCCGTGTTGAGATCATTGATCTCCTTGATCCGGGTCACCGAGGTCTGGGTGCGGCGAGCAATCGAGGACAGGGTATCCCCCCGCCGGATTTCATAGCGACGCCCACCGTCACCGCCACGCTGGCGGTGTGCGATCAGGGAACCGGGGGGTGGCGAGGACTGGAAATGGTCACTGACGCCATTGACGATCGCCCTGGCCAGCTGGTCCTGATGGTCCGAACGCGTCAGCTGCCTTTCATCCGTGGGATTGGAGATGAAGCCCGCCTCCACGAGGATGGACGGGATATCCGGCGACTTCAGTACCACAAAACCCGCCTGTTCCACCGACGATTTATGCAGTTCTCCGACCCGATCCAGGGTATCCAGGATATTGCTGCCCACGCCGATACTGTGTTGGATGCTGGCCGTCATTGAGAGATCCAGCAGCACACCGGCCAGCATTTCGTTCTTGTCGCTGAGCGATACGCCGCCTACGCCACCAATCAGGTCCGAGCGGTTCTCGCTCTTGGCGAGCCAGCGGGCGTTCTCACTGCTCGCGCCATCCGTGGACAGCGCATAAACGGACGCACCCCGGGGCTGCGGAGAATGGAAGGCGTCCGCGTGCACCGAGATAAAGAGATCCGCATTATAGTCACGGGCAATCTCAACCCGCTTACGCAGCCCCAGATAGTAATCATCCTTGCGCGTCAGGTAGGCCTGGTAGCCCTCTTTCGCGTTGATCCGGTCCACCAGCTTCTTCGACAGCGACAGCGTCACCTTCTTCTCGTGAACGCCGGACGCGCCGATGGCGCCCGGATCCTCACCGCCGTGACCCGGGTCCACCACCACGATTACGTCCCGACGCTTACTCTCACTCTGGTCCTGGAGTATCGCCTTCTGTTCCTTGCGTCGGGTGCGGTTGGTGTCCATGAGGTCCACCACCAGGCGGTGACCATACTTCTGGTTGGGCTTCAGCAGGAAGCTGCGCGGTTCCACCTGCTCCTTCATGTCCAGCACAACGCGCAGCTCACCGCCCTCGCGGCGACCGGTGCGGATGCGCTTGATTGGGGTTTCCGAGAGGTCCAGAGCCGAGAGGTTCGTTTTCAGGTCGGCCTTCTCAATATCGATTACCAGCCTGTCCGGCGACTCCAGGGCAAACAGCGAATGCTCCACGGCATCGCCGGTTTCCAGCACCAGACGGGTGTGATCTGTGGCCGGCCAGATCCGGGCATTATCCACAGGCGTCTGGGCCAGAACCGGGGCCGACAGCCAGAGAAAGCAGACCAACAGTATTCCCGTTAAGCGTCCTACCATGGCACTACTCCCGACTCTCAAAGGCATTCACCGCCCTGGCAACCAATGTTTCTCCCGGCCCTGAGGCCGCCGTCAGTCTTGCACAGCGCCCACGGCCGGCATGTTCCAGTACAAGATGGCAATCCGGCGCCGGCAGCAGCCCCCCACCCCGGCGGGGCCACTCGACAATCACCAGCGCCTCTTTATCCATGTAGTCCCGAATGCCCATCATTTCCAGTTCTTCCGGTTCGCCCAGGCGGTACAGGTCAAAATGATAGACCGCCGGCTCCAGGCTTTCGTAGGGCTCCACCAGTGTGTAGGTGGGGCTCTTGACCGCGCCCTGGTGTCCCAGTGAACGCAGCAGCCCGCGTGTCAGTGTTGTCTTGCCCGTTCCCAGGTCGCCCTCAAGGAAGAGCATACCGCCGCTGCCAAAAACCGAGGCCAGGCAGCCGCCCAACGCCTCTGTTGCGGCCTCATCGGCCAGCCAGAGGGACTCAGTCATCAGCGGTCTCCGCCGAATTAGCGGCAACAGCCGCAAACAGGTGATCGCAGAGGTCCCCGGCCAAAAGGCCGGTCATGCCCACATGGCGCGCCGCCTCATCCCCGGCCAGGGCATGCCAGCCCGCGCCGGCGGCTGCCGCGCTGAAAGTGTCGAGCCCCTGCCCCAACAGGGCACCAATCACGCCGCTGAGCACATCGCCCATGCCCGCCGTCGCCATTCCCGGGTTGCCTGCATCGATCAGCGCCGGGATCTGCCGGGGAGCGCCTACCAGACTGCCGGCTCCTTTCAGGACGACCGCCGCGTCATGCTGATCCACCAGCTTCTTCAGGGCCTGAAAGCGATCCGATTCAATCTCCGGCACCGTTGTTCCAAGAAGCCGGCCCGCTTCCCCGGGGTGCGGTGTCAGCACCCAGTTCGGATGTTTCTTCTCCCCGGCCTCGGCCAACAGGTTCAGGGCATCCGCATCCGCCACCACCGGCCCTTCGAAGGCGCAAACCCGCTGGAACATCTGCTGCCCCCAGGCATCACGTCCCAGGCCAGGCCCCAGCACGACCACATCCACCTTCTCGAGCAGCGCATCCAGTTCATTGCCGTGCTCCACGGACCGTGCCTGGACTTCGGGACGGCGCGCCAGCGCCACCGGCACGTGTGCGCCCCGGGTTGCGAGGAATACCAGTCCGGCCCCGGCACGCAGCGCCGATTCCGCCGCCATGATGCCCGCACCACCCATGCCCTGCTCGCCGCCGACGATCAGGACCCGGCCACAGTCCCCCTTATGGGTTGTCGGCCGTCGTCCAGGCAACGCGGCCCGGATTACCTCCCGGCTCCACAGGCGGGCTGCGGGTTCGGGTTCCGCGTCATAAACCGCCGGATCAACAGCCAGGTCATCGAAAATAACCGGCCCCGTATGGTCCCTGGCCTCGCCGGTATACAACCCGGCCTTTCGGCCGATAAAGGTGACCGTGGCATCGGCGACGACGGTGCTCCCGAGCGTCCGCCCCGTGTTGCCGCACAGCCCGGACGGAATATCCACCGCCAGCACCGGCACGGCGGAATGATTCACCGATTCGATCACAGATGCGTAGGGTTCCCTGACCTCACCGGCCAGGCCCGTTCCCAGCAACGTATCAACAATCAGTTCAGTACCTGCCAGTGCCTCATTGAACGCATCGGGCGTCAGCGCGTCATAGCGCTCCACTTCAACACCCGCTTCACCCGCAAAATCCAATGCCTGCCGGGCTGTGCCCTTGAGCTTGTCCGGGTCCGACACCGCGATGCAGCGGTATTCCCAGCCCTGCTGCTTCGCCAGGCCCGCCACCACGTAGCCATCACCTCCATTGTTGCCGCCGCCGCAAAGCACCACCATTGAGCGTGCTTCGGGCCAATGGCGACGCGCTACGCGGAAGGCCGCCTTGCCCGCACGCCTCATCAGATCAAAGCCATCGATGCCGAATGACTCGATGGCCACCTGATCCAGGTGCCGAACCTGCTCAGCCGTGTACAATGGAGGTACCTGCATCGCGCCAGAGCCCCTGTTGCGCCCATTTAAGCGGTTTTCGCTCAAAAATGAACCAGTTATAAGAAGCCGGTTTAAAAAAAACGGCTAGAACCCTGTTAAGCATAGCAAATTCTCGTTGAATGACCATAGCAAATCGATGACCGAATCCCTAGACGCCACCGCCAACCTTATCCGTGACTGGGCCCATGAACTGGGATTCCAGGCCGTGGGCATTACGGACACACAACTGGAGGAAACCGGCCAGCGCCTGAACCAGTGGCTGGACAGGGAGCTGAACGCCGATCTCGGCTACATGGCACAGCACGGCGAGAAGCGCTACAGGCCGGCACAACTGGTGGAAGGCACCGAACGGATCATCGCAGTGCGGCTGGATTACCGCCCGGACCCGGACGACCCGGACGCGGTCCTGGGCGACGACGAAAAGGCCTACATCACCCGCTACAGCCTGGGCCGGGATTACCACAAGCTCATGCGCAAGCGCCTGGCGAAACTGGCGAAGTGGATCGACGAGGCCCTGCCCGGCTACTACCACCGCGCCTTCGTCGACAGCGCCCCGGTGATGGAAAAGCCCATCGCCGTGAAGGCAGGCCTGGGCTGGCAGGGCAAGCACACCCTGCTGCTCCACCCGAAGGCGGGCTCCTGGTTCTTCCTGGGCGAAATCTACACCAGCGCCCCGCTGCCCATTGATGAGCCTTACCCCACCGACCACTGCGGCAGCTGTACCGCCTGCCTGGATGTGTGTCCCACCAACGCCTTTCCGGAACCCTATGTGCTGGACGCGGCCCGCTGCATCTCGTACCTCACCATCGAGAACAACGGCCCCATCCCGGAAGAGCTGCGCCCCCTGATGGGCAACCGCGTCTTCGGCTGCGACGACTGCCAGCTGGTGTGCCCTTTCAACAAGTTCAGTGAATCCACCGAGGAACCCGACTTCCAGCCCCGCCACGGCCTCGACAACAGCACTCTCGCCGAGCTCTTCCTCTGGGACGAGGACACTTTCCTAAAACGAACCGAGGGCTCCGCGATACGGCGGGCTGGTTACGAGGGCTGGTTGCGGAACCTGGCCGTGGGACTGGGCAACGCCCCGAGCACCATTCCGGTGATTGAGGCATTGAAGGCGCGGCGGGAGTATCCGTCAGAGATGGTGCGGGAGCATGTTGATTGGGCTTTGCGTAGGCATTGCGCTGTTTGAATAACCCCCATCGCAGGCAGTTGTTGGATAAATACAGGCCGCACACCCTTTCCTTGTATGCGGCCATTCCGTCACCGGCGCTGACCTGCGGACCCCCTCCAGAGCCGCGCGCCAAGACCCTTGAGGACATCAGCCTGCTGCAGTGCGCTTATGAGGCGACACAGGAAGAAGTGCTGACACTGATCGAGGAAAAACGGCTATATGGCCTCGGGTGTGGACTGGTGGATATTGCCCTTCTCGCCTCAACCCTGCTCACCCCCGGCGCCAGCCTGTGGACCCTCGATAAACGTTTGGCGGGGCTGGCCGAGCGTTTTGGTGTGGCGTACAGCCCTTAAAGGCCGAACAATGTCGTCCTGTAATGCTGCAGCTCCGCAATGGATTCCCGGATGTCATCCAGCGCCAGGTGTGCTCCTTTCTTGCTGAAGCCCTCCAGCGCCTCCGGTTTCCATCGGCGGGCGAGTTCCTTCAGGGTACTCACGTCCAGGTTGCGGTAGTGGAAAAAGGCTTCCAGTTCCGGCATATACCGGGCCAGAAAGCGGCGGTCCTGGCAGATACTGTTGCCGCAGATGGGGGATGTTCGCGGGTCAACCCACTCCTTCAGGAACGCAATGGTTTCCTGTTCGGCGTCACGTTCAGTGAAGCTACTCTCGCGCACACGCTGGGTGAGGCCGGAATTCCCGTGGGTAATGGTATTCCACTCATCCATCTGTTCCATGACGGCCTCTGGCTGGTGCACGGCCAACACCGGACCCTCGGCGATAGTGTTGAGGTCCGCGTCCGTGACAATGGTCGCCACTTCGATGATTCGGTCCCGCTCCGGCTCCAGTCCGGTCATTTCCAGGTCGATCCAGATCAGGCGCTGGGCCCGTTCATTCGTTTCCGCCATGGCTGAGCGTCTCCCGTTTCGCTATTCTGTGCGTTCGTTGCCGATATCCGCATCTTCTCACAGCTAACAGACAAGACACAGTGCCGCGAAAACGCAAGCTCAGCCAGCAGCAACAGAAACGCATCCAGTCCCGCCAGGAACAGTGGCAGGCCGATGATACGGCCGAAGGTCACGCTGGAACCGTCATCGCCCATTTTGGGGGCGAGCTGCTCATGGACTCCGAAGAGAATGGCCAGTTCCCACAGCAGCGCGTGCATGCCCGTGCCAATCTGGGTGGACTGGTGGCCGGGGACCGGGTGGTCTGGAGCGAGGAGGAGGCCGGTGAAGGCGTGATCGTCGCCCGCCATGAGCGCCACGGCGAACTGCAGCGGCCAGACCGCTTCGGGCGCCTGAAGACCATCGCCGCCAACGTGGACCAGCTGGTACTGGTGATTGCGCCACAGCCAGCCCCGCAGCCGGAGCTCATGGACCGCTACCTGGCAGCGGCGGAGATCCACGGCCTCGACGTGGTCATCCTGCTGAACAAGCAGGACCTTCTGGATGGGGAATCCGAGCCCGCTATTGAGTCGCTGCTGAATCGATACCGGAAGCTGAACTACCGGATTGAACGCACCTCGGCCCAGGATGATGCACCCGGCGCTGAAGAACCGACGTTCCTGAACGGCCGCATCAGTGTGATTGCCGGGCAGTCGGGCGTCGGTAAATCCAGTCTGATCCAGCACTGGCTGCCGGAGACCAGCCTGAGAACCGGCGGCCTGTCACGCCACGGCGAGGGCACCCACACCACCACTACCGCCTACCTCTACCGGCTGGAGAGCGGTGGGGCCATTATCGATTCCCCAGGGATCCGGGAGTTCGGGCTCTGGCATGTGACGCCGGACGATATTACGGAGGGCTTTGTGGACGTTCGGCGCTGGATCGGCCATTGCCGGTTCCGGGACTGCCACCACCGGAATGAGCCCGGCTGTGCCCTCAAGGACGCCGTGGAAAACGGCGAGCTGCACCCGGAGCGGTTCGAGCATTACCTGCGAATCCGGGACGAGGCCGAGCGGCAGCGTCCTACCAGTTGACCTCGGACCACAGATGCACTCTCCGCAAACCGGCGCTGTCTAGTGAACGCCGGGGGGCTCTGGTATCCTTCGCCCAGCATTGATAACCCCGAGGCCCCCATGAGCGAACTGCCACTGATCCTGGAACCGAAAACCCTGGCCCAGTCCCTGGACGGATACGACAACCTTCTGGTCGTAGACCTCTCGGGGCCGGAACACTACGCCCAGGGCCATATCCCGGGGGCGGTTCATGTGCATCCCCGGGAAACCCGGGGGGCCTCGTCGCCGGTTCCAGGCCTGCTGCCGGAGCCTGCGGAACTGGAAACGCTACTGGGACGGATCGGGCTCACGCCGGATCAACACGTGATTGCCTATGATGATGAAGGCGGTGGCTGGGCGGGCCGCTTCCTGTGGTTGCTCGACTGCGCCGGCCACAGCCGCTACAGCCTGCTTAACGGCGGACGCATCGCCTGGGTCGAGGAAGGTTATCCCACCTCCACCGAAACGCCCAGCCCAGAGCCCACGCAACCGAGCATCGAGATCCAGCCCGCCCCTACGGCGGAGTTGCCGGACGTACTTGCGGCCATTAAAGCAGGTGGGGTCACCATCTGGGATGCGCGTTCCCCCGAGGAGTACCGCGGCGAACGCCAGTCCGCAGCACGCAACGGCCATATACCCGGCGCGGTCAATCTGGAATGGACCGAGCTCATGGACCCTGAACGCCATTACCGGCTGCTTCCGGAAGAGCAGTTGCGTGCCAGACTGAGCGAACACGGGATCACGCCGGACGCGGGCGTGATCACCCACTGCCAGAGCCACCATCGCTCGGGGCTCACCTATGTGGTTGCCAAGGCCCTGGGCTTCCCCGAGGTCCGGGCTTACGCCGGCTCCTGGGCCGAATGGGGCAACCACCCGGAGACCCCCGTCGAATGAGCCACGACCTGACCGACAGCGCCTTTGTGGCCGCACAGCACCTGGCCCCGCAGCACCTGATGTCCCGGGCAGCGGGAAGCCTGGCCAACACCACCAATCCCGCGATCAAACGCCGCTTCATCAACTGGTTCATCACGCGCTACGGCGTGGACATGAATGAGGCACTGGAACCGGACCCGGAAGCATACCCGAACTTCAACGCCTTCTTTACCCGCGCCCTCAAGGACGGTGCGCGGCCACTGAGCGGCGGTGAGGGCACCGTGATCTCGCCGGCGGACGGAACCCTGAGTCAATGCGGGGAAATCCGTCGCGGTCGCCTCTTCCAGGCCAAGGGTCAGACCTTCTCCGCCGCGGAACTGACGGGCGAAGCGGAACCGACGCTGGAGCCCTTTGAGCAGGGCCTGTTTGCGACCATCTACCTGTCACCCCGCGATTATCACCGGGTGCACATGCCACTGACCGGCACGCTCGAGAAAATGACCTTCATCCCCGGCCGGCTGTTTTCCGTTAACCCGGTTACCACGGAAAAGGTGCCACGGCTTTTTGCCCGCAATGAACGGGTGGTTGCCTGGTTCCGCACTGAGTGGGGTCCCATGGCGGTGGTTCTGGTCGGGGCCATGATCGTCGCCGGGATCGAAACCGTTTGGGCAGGGCCGGTCGCCCCCGCCGGACGCCGAGTGTGGAGCCAGGATTATCCGGCCAACGGATCAAAGGCCCTGACCCTGGAGCGGGGGCAGGAAATGGGGCGCTTCCACCTGGGAAGCACTGTCATCGTCATGCTTCCCCGGGGCTGTTTTGGCCCTGAATCGGATCTGGAATCGGGCCAGGATCTGCGCATGGGCAACACCCTGGCGCGAGCCCTATAGACGCTCCGCGGAGAACGGCAGCACTTCATCCAGACTGGCGGCGCCCATCTGCAGCATCAGTAGACGATCGACCCCCAAAGCCACCCCACTGCAGACCGGGATGCCCGCCTCCAGAGCAGCCAGCAGGCCGGGGTCGGGCGTCATCCCGGGCGCTCCCCGCTGACGCCGCTCTTGGTTATCACGCTCAAAACGGGCCCGCTGCTCCGCCGCGTCGGTCAGCTCCTGATAGCCATTGCACAGCTCGACCCCGTTAACATAGAGCTCAAAGCGCTGCGCCACGTCCACACCGCCCTCTCTTATGACCTCGGACAGGGCTGCCTGATCGGGCGGGTAGCCACGCACAAAAACAGGTCCTTCATGGGCCAGTGCTGGCTCGACCCGATGGCTCATCAACAGATCCAGCGCCATGCCCCGATCCAGATCTGCCGCGTCGATACCGCTGGCCTCGGACGCCCGGGCGCTCAGCACATCATCCTCATCGGTCCACGGATCGACCCGCCCATGGCGGCGCATGAGATCACGGTAACAACGGACGGCGGGTGGCGCCGTGTCCAGATTCCATGACACTAGCGCCCCCACCTCCTCCATCAGGTCTGCAAGGCTGAATCCTGGGCGATACCATTCCAGCATCGTGAATTCCGGATTGTGACGCCGACCGGACTCGCCTGCGCGGAACACCGGCCCCATCTGGTAGATGGGGCCGCTTCCGGCAGCGAGCAGGCGTTTCATGAAATATTCGGGAGAGGTCTGGAGAATGCCATCAAACCCGGGCGCCGAGGTGCGGATGCTGTCGATGGCGGGTTCCGAGACGCCGTAGCGACCCAGGACCGGCGTATCCACCTCGAGAACACCGCGCTCAGCAAAAAAGTCACGCACCCGCTGCCGCAGCCGGGCGCGGGCCCGGAGCATGGGAAGCGAGGCACCGGGTTGCCAGCTCATCCGCTCTTGGCGCGCGCCACGTATTCGTTCTTGCGCGTATCAACGCGGAGCACTTCACCAATCTCGATAAACAGCGGCACGTTCACGACGGCGCCTGTCGAAAGCGTGGCGGGCTTGGAGCCCCCCTGCGCGGTATCGCCCTTGACGCCGGGATCCGTATCCACAACCTCAAGTTCCACAAAGGCCGGCGGCGTGACGTTCAGGGGCGAGCCGTTGTAGAGTGTCACGGTATAGACGTCCTGCTCCTTGAGCCACTTGACCGCGTCACCAACAGCGCGTTCATCGGCCGCAAACTGCTCGTAGGAGCCATCCGTCTTCATGAAGTGCCAGAATTCACCGTCGCTGTAGACATACTCCATATCCAGTTCGAGCACGTCCGCGGCCTCCAGGGATTCCCCGGACTTGAAGGTACGCTCCCAGGTCCGGTTGGTCTTCAGGTTGCGCAGCTTCACGCGGTTGAATGCCTGGCCCTTGCCGGGCTTCACGAATTCGTTTTCCAGAATCGCGCAGGGGTCGCCATCGAGCATGACCTTAAGCCCGCCACGAAATTCGTTGGTAGAATAGGTCGCCATCGATTCCTCGCTCGGATTACCAATTAAAGTAGGTGGCCAATGATACAACCAGCCCAGGCCCCTGTCGAAACCAGGGTTCACAACGAGGAACCCCGCTGGCAGAAAATCCTGGCCGGCGCCGTCACGACGCCCGGGAAGCTCTGCGAGCGGCTGGCGCTTCCGGAGTCCCTGATCGCGGGCATGGAACCCGGTCATCGGCACTTCCCCATCCGCGTCCCGGAGCCCTACCTGAGTCGCATTGAGCCAGGCAATCCACGGGACCCGCTGTTGCGTCAGGTCATGCCAGAGCCCGCGGAATCCGAGCCAGCCCCGGGTTATGTGACGGACCCCCTGTCCGAATTCGCGGATGCGTCCGCCAGCGCCGACGGTGGCCTGATCCACAAATACCAGTCCCGGGCCCTGCTGGTGGTGACCGGCGCCTGCGCCATCAACTGCCGGTACTGCTTCCGGCGCCACTTTCCCTACGGGGATCACCAGCTCGGCGGCTCCGGCTGGGAGCACCCCCTGGCGCAACTGGCAGCGGACGAGCGCATCAACGAGGTCATCTTCAGCGGGGGCGACCCCCTGGCGACCAACGACAGGGTCCTGGGCCGGCTTGCCGGCGAGGTTGAGCGGATTCCGCACATCAAGCGGCTCCGGCTGCACACCCGCCTGCCAGTGGTAATTCCCCAGCGCGTGGATTCGAAGCTCCTGGCATGGCTGGGAAACACCCGACTGCAGACCATCCTCGTGGTGCACGTGAACCATCCCGCAGAAATCGACGGCGATGTGAAAGAGGCTATGGAACAACTGAAGAATTCCGGCGTCCTGCTTCTCAACCAGACCGTCCTTCTCCGGGGCATCAACGACGATGCGTACACCCTGGAGCGATTGAGCGAGGCGCTTTTCGATGCCGGCGTTCTTCCCTACTACCTGCACGCCTTTGACCCGGTGGCGGGCGCGGCCCACTACGACCCGGGGGATGAGCGTGCCAGGGAATTGGCCCGCGAACTCCTGACGCGCCTCCCGGGCTTTCTGGTGCCGCGCCTGGTACGCGAAATCCCGGGGGAAGGCTCGAAACGACCACTGGACCTCTGACGTCTCAAAAAAACAACCCAATTCCGGGTTGGCTTGCTTTTATGCCAACCATGGGCTTGTATTGTACCCGGGATAATGAAAATGAAGTCTATGGCTTACATGAGTCACGGCAAGCCACAAGCAAATGCAATGACAAGGCAGCGGTAAAATCCATGGCAGGCAATCGAGGACAGCCCGACCTGACACTTCCGGAACAGAAAATCACCAGTTTGTCATTCTGTGAGGTGAATCCGCGCGCTTTCAAGACATGGGTGGAGGGGCTGCCGATTGCCAATGTGGGTGAATCCGCACGGCAGCTGTACCATGCGATCATTGAACTCAACCAGCTTGAAGCCTCTCCGCAGCTGCGCATGAAGCTGCTCGGCAGCCTCCGTCCCCAGGTCCGGTTCGTGTGCGACCAACTCGCCCAACACTTCCTCGGGCGCTCAATCGCCCTGACGGAAAAGCAGCGAAAAATCGCCAACCTGGCCCAGGCGCTTCAGCTGCACCTGGCCAACGGCTATAAGCTGGCACTGAGCCAGATTGCGTCACAGGCCCAGGAAAGCAAGCATCGGGAACTGGTGACCAAGGCCTGCCACAGGGCCCTGTCCGGACTCAGTGACACGGTCATGCGTGCCAGTCAGCTCTATTGTCCGAGCCCGGCGCGAAGCTGGTATGAAATCCACCAGATCTTCCGCTATGCGCTGGAGCATGAACTGACCGACTACCTGGTCCCGGATACAACCAACCAGTTCCGTCAGGAAACCTCCATTGCCGATGCGTACAAGCGACTGCTGTTACTCGGCTGCTGTCGCCCGAATCAGTTGCGCCAGAAAGAGTTGGCGGTCGTCTACCAGCTGTTTGAGTGCTGGACAGACCACACCGAGCTCGTACAGGTGGGGATGAGCAAGGCCCTGTTCATTATTTCGCTGGATGAGGACGGACCACCGGTTTACCGGAACCTGATGAAAATGCCACTGAGCAACCATCATCTTGGATTTGACAGTACCCGTCTCGCTGAAGCCCTTTCCCACTACCCGGAGGCGAGGGACAGCAAGAAGCTGGATAATGATCTCCCCGAGATCCCGGCCAGCGTCAGTGACGCGCTTCTCATGCACCTGAGCCAGGCCCTGGGCATACTGACGAAGCGGTCCTTCCGACGGATGCCCAGCTCCGGAAAACTCCAGATCGCCGTCGGCATGAGCGCCCTGCACTACTACTGCGCCGGCGAAACCCCCTTCAATCGCTTCGCCAACAGCGTCGAAGGCAGCAGCGACGAAAATATCTTCCTGAGCGCTGCCCAGCGCAAGAACGATGCCTGGGCCGGCGCCTTTGACGCGGATAAGTCCGAAAGCATGGTCTCCCCGGATATGCCCATCAATTTCCGGGGCGCCAGCGGTGACATTGCGGATAACGAAGAGCATCAGCGCGCCTACCCCTGGTACGAGGTCAGCCTTGAAAATACCAGCCCGGGCGGTTACTGCATCAATTGGGATGCGGACATGCCTGTGTCCCTGCAGACGGGCGAGATACTGGGGGTGCGCGAGCATGAGGACCATCCCTGGAGCATCGCCCTGATCCGCTGGATCCGTCAGGCCGGCAAGCGGGGAACCCAGCTCGGTGTCGAGCTGCTCGCGCCCGGCGCCACCCCCTGCGCGCTTCGCCTTGACCAGAAAGTCGGCAACAGCAGTGAATTCCTGCGTGGGCTCCTGCTTCCGGAACTCAACAGTATCGGACAGCCCGCCACCCTGCTTACGCCCCGCATGCCATTCCAGACTGGTAACCGGATTACCCTGCTGTGGGAAGGCCAGCAGCAACAGGCACAGCTCAGCAGGCGGGTTTCAACCACCAGCAGCATCAGCCGGTTCGAGCTGAAATTCCGTCAGCCCACCGCCGCACCCGCGACAGCACGCGGTCCCGCGGGATCGGGAGAGGAAGACGACTTTGATTCACTGTGGCATTCCCTGTAAAACTATGGCCACCATTACTATGACGTTGGAGAGTTTCCGGCTTTATGCCCAGAAACACTGATACCATTCATCTGCTGCTTCTCGATCCATCCCAGAACGACGCGGAACAGGTCGTGAGCCTGTTGCGCAATGCCGGCCGGGCGACCCGCGCCCACCGCATCACCTCTGAAGAAGACCTGCTTGAAACCCTGAACTCAGGCACATGGGATCTGATGCTGATGCGCGACGCCGAGCAGGAACCGGACCCCGATTCAGCCGTTGCCCACATCAAACGGCTGGACAAGGATATCCCGACGATCCTGCTGATGGACAGCGAGGATTCCGAACGACGCCAGGGGATCATGGACAAAGGAGCACAGGACGCCGTTCCCTTCGAACAGACCAAACTGCTTTCCAGGGTCATCGACCGCGAGTTGGCGAACCTCTTTGAGCGGCGTAACCGCCGTTCCCTGGCCGGTTACCTGCGGGATGCGGAACAGCGCTGCCACCTGCTCCTTGAAAGCTCCAAGGATGCCATCGCCTACATCAACGACGGCATGCACGTCTACGCCAACCAGTCCTACATGGAGCTGCTGGGGTACGAGGATCCGGACGACCTGCTGGCGGTACCCATACTGGACACGCTCACCAGCGAGAGCCAGGCCGAATTCAAGAAGTTCATGAAAGCCCAGAGGGAAGGTAAGGAAACTGCGGACTCGCTGGCGGCAACCATTGAGCGCGCAGACTCCGAAACCGTGGATGTGTCCATCGAGATTTCCTCCGCCACCTATGACGGGGAACCCTGTATCCAGATTGTCGCGCGTCCCCAGCAGAACAGTGCCGAACTCGAAGAACGACTCAAGGAGATAAGCAGCAAGGATGTGCTGACGGGGCTCTACAACCGCCAGTACCTGATGGACGCCCTGAACCAGACCATTACCCGTGTCCAGAAGGAGAACACGGATGCGGCGCTGGCCTACATCAACCTGGATAATTTTGTGAACAAGAAGACCCAGATCGGTATTTCCGGTGCCGACCTGGTGATTGGCGACATGGCCACCATCCTTTCCGAAACTGTTGAAGACCACCAGCTACTGGCACGGCTGAGCGACGACGCCTTCTGTATCCTGGCAACCCAGGGCAATGCTGACACGCTTGCCAGCACGGCGGAAGCAATCAGAAAGAAGGTGGAGGACCACCTCTTCGATGTTTCCGGGCGCACCATTCAACTGACGGTCAGTATTGGTATCGCGGCAATTACCGAAAATGCCCCCCGGGCCGAGGATCTGATCGGTCGCGCGCATATGGCTTCCGACGACGTACGGAACCAACAAGGTCATGAGCAGGGCAATGGCGTCCACATCTACACGCCCAGGGTCCATGAGCAGGAAAATACGGACGAAACCATCGATGCCATCCAGAACGCGCTGGATAATGACCAGTTCCGACTGCTCTTCCAGCCGATCATCAACCTCAGGGGTGAAGGCGAAGAGCACTACGAAGCCTTTGTGCGGATGCTGGACAGTAACGGCACGGAAATCTCCCCATATGACTTCCTACCCCCTGGCGGACCGACCGAAATGGCCGTCAAAATCGATCGCTGGGTAGCGCTCCAGGCCATTAAGCAGCTCGCGTCCCATCGTTCCAACGGGCACGAGACCCGGCTTTTTCTGAACCTGACCGGGGAAACCATACAGGACCAGACATTTCCATCCTGGTTTGGCAAGGTCCTCAAGGCGGCTCGGCTCCCCGGCGACTCACTGATCTTCCAGATTGCCGAGAAGGACGCCACCACCTATCTGAAGCAGGTCAAGGAATTCTCAAAGGCCTTCTCGCAGCTGCACTGCAGCCTGTCGCTCTCCAACTTCGGTGGGGCGCTGAATCCGTTCAACACCCTGAAACACGTGGATGTGAATTACGTGAAGCTGGACGGCTCCTATACCGACGAAATCCAGAAGAACGACGAGGCCAGGGAAACGGTCAAGGAAATGATCCAGAGCCTGCAGCAGCAGGGCAAGTTGACGATCGTGCCCTTCGTGGAGAATGCCACGGTCCTGGCGACCCTGTGGCAGTCCGGCGTGAACTACATCCAGGGCTACTACCTGCAGGAGCCCACACCGGATATGAGTTACGACTTCGGTGAGGGCGAATAACCGTTCACTGGCTGTTATTCACAGCCACCAGATCCGGCGCCCTGTCGGATTCGCGGTAGCCCAACAGATACAGGATCGCATCCAGCCCCAGCGTTGAGATGGAGTGGCGCGCCGATTCCTTGACCATGGGTTTGGCACGGAAGGCAACACCAAGACCGGCCCGGCTGAGCATGGGCAGATCATTGGCACCGTCCCCCACGGCAATCACCTGCTGCAGACTGATGCGCTCCTGCCGGGCAATCTGCTCCAGCAACTCGGCCTTGCGCTTGCCGTCGACGATCTGACCCTGTACTTCGCCGGTGACCCGGCCGTCCCTGATTTCAAGGTCGTTGGCATAGACATAGTCAATATTCAGCCGCTGCTGGAGATGTCGCGCAAAGTACGTGAAACCGCCGGAGAGGATGGCGGTGCGATAGCCCAGGTTGCGCAGGGTCGTGATCAGGCGCTCGGCACCCTCGGTGAGCCTGAGCCGGTCGGCTACCCTCTGGAGCACAGACTCCTCCATGCCCTCAAGCAGCGCCACACGCTCGCGGAAGCTCTGACTGAAGTCCAGCTCACCGCGCATGGCCCGCTCCGTAATCGCGGCCACCTGGTCACCCGCTCCGGCTTCGTGGGCCAGTTCATCAATAACCTCCGCGTCGATGAGCGTGGAATCCATATCAAAAACCACCAGACGCCGATTCCTGCGGTAGATGGAATCCTCCTGGAAAGCGATGTCCACGTTCAGGTCGGTGGCGATCTTAAGGAAATCCGTTCGCAGCGTCTCCAGATCCGATGGCGTGCCTCGCACGGAAAACTCCACACAGGCAATCCGGTCACTGCGCTCCAGGCTGGTGCGGCCGGACAGGCGGGCGATATTGTCGATGTTGAGGCCGTGCTGGGCGGTGATGCTGGAAACCCGCGCAATCTGGTCGGCTGTAATATCCCGGGCCATCAGGGTCACCACATAGCGCCCACGCCCCTTGCCTTCCACCCAGTGCCCGTAGGCCTCCGGCGTGATGGGCTCGAAGCGCACCTGCAGGTCCAGCTCGTGGATGCGGAACAGCAACTCCTTGAAGACCTGGGGTGCATTATTCTCCTCGGGAATTTCCGCCAGGATGCCCCAGGTCAGGTGGTCGTGGATCACGGCCTGGCCGATATCCAGGATGCGCACGTCAAAGTTCGCCATGATGCCCGTGATCTCGGATGTCAGGCCGGGCTTGTCACGCCCGGACACATTGATCAGTACCAGTTCACTCATCCGTTGAAGGAGCCTCCTCGCCGGGGTCGTTATGTTCAGTTACTTCCATCCGGTCCACCCGCTGCAGGCCACGGGGCAGCTTGTGGCCCCGACGCCCGCGTTCACCCAGGTAGTGCTCAAGGTCGGAGAAGCGCAGCGTGAGATGGCGCTTACCCGCGTGGAGGACCAGCGAATCCTTTTCGGTAAAGGTGGTCACCGCCACCATAAACTCCTCGCCATTGCGAAGCCGATCCGGGGGAATGCCCATGATCTTGTTGCCCTTACCCTTGCCGAGTTCCGGCAGCTCCTCAAGAGGGAAAACCAGCATCCGGCCGTCGCTGGAAATGGCTGCAAGCCAGACCTTGCCCCCCTCCCGGACGACTTTGGGGGGAAGCACCTGCGCCCCGTTTGGCACCGTGAGCAGCGCCTTGCCGTTACGGTTGCGGCTGAGCAGGGAGTCACACTGGGTCACAAACCCATAGCCGGCGTTGGTCGTCAGCAGAACCCGACCTTTTTCCTCCGCCATGAGGAGCCCGGCAAAACCCGCCCCGGATGGTGGATTGATCCGGGTGGTCAGGGGTTCGCCCTGCCCCCGTGCCGATGGTAGTGAGTGGGTGGCAATGGCATAACTGCGACCGGTGGTATCCAGCACCAGGGTCTGCTGGTTATTGCGCCCCCACACCGACAGGAAATAGCGGTCCCCCGCTTTGTAGCTGAACCCGGTGGGATCAATATCGTGCCCCTTGGCCGCGCGTATCCAGCCCTTTTCCGAGAGGACCACGGTGACGGGCTCGCCCGAGATCAGGTCGGTTTCGTTGAAGGCCCTGGCCTCGCTTCGGGCCTGGATCGGGCTTCGCCGGTCATCCCCGTATTTTTCCGCGTCCGCTTCCAGCTCGGACTTGATCAGGTCGGTCAGGCGCTGCTCGGAGCCCAGTGTCCGGCTGAGGCTGTCCCGCTCCTCGGCCAGTTCATCCTGCTCACCCCGAATCTTCATTTCTTCGAGCTTGGCGAGGTTGCGCAGCTTGAGTTCGAGAATGGCTTCCGCCTGGTCAGATGACAGTTCGAAGCGCTCCATCAGAACCGGTTTAGGCTTGTCCTCGGTACGGATGATCTCGATGACCTCATCAATGTTGAGATAGGCCACCAGCAGACCTTCCAGGATGTGAAGCCGTGCTTCCACCTTGCCCAGGCGGTGCTCGAGGCGGCGCCGTACCGTCTCCCGGCGGTAGGTGAGCCATTCCTGAAGCAGTTCCCGCAGATCACGGACCGAGGGGCGCCCGTCCATACCGATGACGTTGAGGTTCATGCGGTAGTTCTTTTCCAGATCCGTGCTGGCGAAGAGATGGGTCATGAGCGCGTCGGTATCCACCCGGTTCGAGCGTGGAGAAATCACCATCCGTACCGGGTTTTCGTGGTCGGACTCATCGCGCAGATCGCCCACCATGGGCAGCTTCTTGGCGTGCATCTGCTGAGCGATCTGCTCCATGATGCGGTTGCCGGAGACCTGGTGCGGCATGGCCGTGATCACGATATCGCCGCTCTCCACCTGCCAGCGGGCGCGCATGCGCAGTGTGCCACGCCCGCTCTTGTAGAGCCGGTGCAGGTCCTCGGGGGCGGAAACGATTTCGGCGCCGGCCGGGAAATCCGGCCCATGGACGTGTTCACAAAGCGCATCCACGTCCGTATCCGGCTCGTCGAGCAGGCGGATGCAGGCCGCCGCCACTTCCCTCAGGTTGTGGGGCGGAATATCCGTCGCCATACCCACGGCAATGCCGGTGGTGCCGTTGAGCAGCACATGCGGCACCCGGGCGGGCAGTGTTGCCGGCTCGTTCAGGGTACCGTCAAAGTTCGGCACCCAGTCCACGGTCCCCTGCCCCAGCTCGCTCAGCAGCAACTCGGAGAACGGCGCCAGGCGTGATTCGGTGTAGCGCATAGCGGCAAAGGATTTGGGATCGTCCTGGCTGCCCCAGTTCCCCTGCCCGTCCACCAGCGGATAGCGGTAAGAAAACGGCTGCGCCATCAGCACCATGGCTTCGTAGCAGGCGGCGTCACCATGGGGATGGAACTTACCCAGAACGTCGCCTACGGTTCTGGCGGATTTCTTGTACTTGGCCGTCGCGGCCAGGCCAAGCTCCGACATGGCGTATATGATCCGCCGCTGGACCGGTTTCAGGCCATCCCCGATGTGGGGCAGCGCGCGGTCAAGAATCACGTACATGGAATACTCCAGGTACGCCTTCTCGGTGTAATCACGCAGCGCGACGCGTTCGAAACCGTCGTCCGTTGTCTCAAATTCCGGCATAAGGCCTCTACCAGGTGAAGGATTCGGTGCCCGGCCCCGGTCCGGGCAAAGCGACATTATAGGGAGGCTGGGTCCGGACTCCAAACCGGCGATAGTGGATTTCCCGAATAGCTTGCCTCAGGCCACCGCGATAGGCTCTTCTAACCGGTTCATGCCGGCCTCATTTCAAGGCGGAGCCAATGCCCATTATGCCGTCAAGTCGCTCTCGCATTATACGCCGGGCCCTGGCTCAGGGTCTCGTTTTGGGAATGGTGACGTTTGCGCTGATACTGGGTGTGGAAACCATCTGGGCGGGCGGCATCGTCGATCTGCGGCTCTATGTACTCGCGAGCCTGGGTGTAAGCGTGTTTGTCTTTGTAATCCTGATATGCAGCCAGCAGCATGGCGATCATCGCCACACCACCAGCCACGACCCCTCCGGACGGGGTTACTGACGAATTCCCTCAACCGAGAGCATCAGTTTCACCTGATCCGCTTCAGGCAGATTCTCCGGAATCCCGAAATCATCAAGTGTCAGCGTGGTTGTGCCCTCTAAGCCCATGCGGTAATTCTCCCAGGGATCCACGCCGTGCTTGATCAGCTCCATATCCAGCTCAATCTCCTTGGTGACACCGCGCAGCGTCAGGTCACCCGTGACCGTTGCCGAATCCTCGCCCTGCATCTCAACGGAGGTGCTTTCAAAGGTTGCCTTTGGATACTCGTCGACGTACAGAAAGTCCTCACCACGCAGGTGCTTGTCACGCTCGGAATGGTTGGAATCCACACTGGCGGTATTGACTGTGACTTTCACGGATGAGTTCTCAGGATTCTTCGCGTCATAGGTGAACTGGCCGTCAAAGTCGTTGAAACGGCCATAGAGGGTGCTGAATCCCAGGTGGCTGATGCGGAACTGGATGAACTGATGCTGCCCGTCCCGGTCGAACTCATAGGTGCCACCGTGGTTATCGGCAAGCGCCGCGCCACTGAACAGTCCCGCTCCCACCAGAGCAGTGCCGGCGATAAGTCCCTGACGCAATGTTGTCATCTTCATGGTGTTCTCCTGTTGTTGTCTCTGGTTTGGTACTTGGTGGATGCGGGATTGAGCATCCGCCGCAGGGTCCGGTCGTGATCGATAAAGTGATGCTTGAGCGCCGCCAGCGCGTGCATGCTCGACAGCACAACGAGTGTCCAGGCCAACCAGTAATGGATTTCGCCCGCAGACTCTTCCAGGTTATTGACCCGACCAGTTACTGCCGGCACTTCGAACCAATCGAACACCCACACCCCGCGGCCGTCCGCCGTTGAGATGAGATAGCCACTCACAATAACGACGATCATCAGCAGGTACAGGACCCAGTGCATAAGCACGGCCATGACGTGCTCAATCCGCTCGTAGTTGGGCAGTGGCGCCGGCGGCGGCGAGAGCAAGCGCCAGGCCAACCGCACAAGCAGCGCGGCGCCCAGCAGGAGCCCCAGACTCCGGTGCCACTCGGGCAACACGTTTGACAGTGGGTCCGTGTAGCCGAGGTCAACCATGTAGAGTCCAACAGCGAAAAGACCAACAATCACGAGAGCAAAAACCCAGTGAAAGGCAATGCTGACCAGTCCCCAGCCATCGTGCGTGTTACGCCAGCGCATGTCCCTTCTCCCTGCGGCTTTTCCGACCCATCTCAAAACTTTAAATCTATAGAACAGGGAATGAAACAGAAAACTTTTGCCTCAGACGTTCAGAAAAACTGAACGCTTACACAGGCTTTTGATCACAATGATAGAACCCTTGTTCTATGCTGTGACATACTGACGCCCTGAACGCCGACTTGAGAGCAATCCTTTGAACGAGCATCCTGTTCCTGCAGGTTCCATTTCACATAAAAGTTAACACGTGTTAGCTTAGAAGGTTGGGTTTGTTGGTCAAATATGGATTACGCCCTGTCAAGAAAGGCGTGCGAATATTCTTTAGGGTAACGACTGTTTTCTGAATGAGAGCCACCGAATGACTGTGGAAAGCTTTGACAAATCCGAGCTCATCAAATGCGGTAACGGGGAGCTGTTTGAGGGTGATATGCGCCTGCCCGTGGACCAGATGCTGATGTTGGACCGCATCACCCACATCAGTGATGAGGGGGGAGATTACGATAAGGGCCTGCTCATTGCAGAACTCGACATCGATCCCGATCTCTGGTTCTTCCAATGCCACTTCAAGGGCGACCCGGTTATGCCCGGATGCCTTGGTCTGGATGCCCTCTGGCAGCTGACCGGTTTCTTTCTCGCCTGGGGTGGCGGCCAGGGTCGGGGGCGTGCGCTCGGCTCCGGTGAAGTGAAATTCACCGGGCAGGTGCTACCCTCGAATAAACTGGTGCGCTATCAGCTCGACATCAAGCGTGTGGTCCGGCGGGGCATTACCATGGGGATCGCGGACGGCATCGTCTCCGTTGACGGTCGCCCCATCTATCACGCCAAAGACCTGCGGGTCGGGCTATTCACATCAACAGAGAATTTCTGAACAGAGGCACTATCATGCGACGCGTTGTCATTACCGGGATGGGCATTGTTTCTAGTCTCGGCAACAATCAACAGGAAGTGACGGAATCACTGCGCGAGGGACGCCCCGGCATTGAGTTCAGTCCGGAGGCGCGCGACAACGGACTGCGCAGCCATGTCTGCGGGACCATCAACATTGACCCGAAAGAGCTGATCGACCGCAAGCTGTACCGCTTCATGTGCCCGGCCTCGGCCTATGCCTACCTGTCCATGCAGGAAGCCATCGAGCAGTCCGGCCTGAAGGATGAGCACATCAAGGCGGACAGCACGGGCGTGATCATGGGTACGGGGGGTGCATCCACCGTGGAACTCATGGATGCCATCGACACCCACCGAGAGAAAGGCATCCGCAGGGTCGGTCCCTACCGCGTGCCCCGCACCATGGGCAGTGCGATCAATGCCAACATCGCCACGGCCTTCGGCATCCGGGGCGTCAACTACGGCATCACCTCCGCCTGCGCCACCAGTGCCCACAGTATTGGCCACGCTGCGGACCTCATTGCCATGGGGCGCCAGGACGTTATGTTTGCCGGTGGTGGCGAGGACCTTCACTGGACCCTGAGCATGCTTTTTGATGCCATGGGTGCGCTCTCGACCAAGTACAACGACACCCCGGAAACCGCTTCACGCACCTACGACGAGAACCGTGACGGCTTTGTAATTGCCGGCGGCGGTGGCGTTGTAGCCCTGGAATCCCTGGAGCACGCCCAGGCGCGCGGCGCGACCATTCTGGGTGAACTGGTGGGCTTTGGCGCCACCTCGGACGGCGCCGACATGGTCGCGCCCAACGGGGAAGGCGCGGTGCGCTGCATGCAGCAGGCCCTGAAAGGACTGGAAGAACCACTGGGCTACATCAACACCCACGGGACCAGCACTCCCATGGGGGACGTCGTCGAGCTGGATGCGATCCACAAGGTCACCGGCGACGCCATGCCGCCAGTCAGCTCAACCAAGCCATTGAGCGGCCATTCACTGGGTGCGGCCGGCGTGCACGAGGCCATCTACACGCTCATCATGCAGCGCGAAAAGTTCATCTCGGCCTCGGCAAACATCGAGAACCTGGATCCGGGTGCGGAATCCTACCCGATTGTGCGTGAACGCAAGGACGACGTGGACATACCACTGGTCATGAGCAACAGCTTCGGCTTTGGTGGCACCAACGCCAGCCTGGTGTTCCGCCAGATCAAGGACTGAGATAACACAGGCCGAGCGTGGCGGGCCCTAGCCCACCACCTCGGCCTTGTTGCCATGCTCTTCCAGCCAGGTGCGGCGATCCGCCGCCCGCTTCTTACCCAGCAGCATATCCATACGGTCATCGGTGCCGTCATCCGGACTCAGACTCAGCTGGACCAGGCGACGGGTATCCGGGGCCATGGTCGTTTCGCGCAGCTGCAGCGGATTCATCTCACCCAGCCCCTTGAAACGCTGAGTCTGGATCTTGCCCTTGCGATTCTCCGCCGCCAGGCGATCCAGGATACCCTGCTTCTCGTGCTCGTCCAGGGCGTAGAAGGTTTCCTTACCCAGATCGATTCGATAGAGTGGGGGCATGGCCATGAACACATGCCCTGCCTCGACCAGTGGCCGGAAATGCTTCACGAAGAGCGCGCACAGCAGGGTGGCGATGTGCATGCCATCGGAATCCGCGTCCGCCAGTATGCAGACGCGGTTGTAGCGCAGCCCGGTCAGGTCGCCGGAGCCCGGGTCCACACCGATGGCCACGGCTATATCGTGCACTTCCTGGGAGGCCAGAATATCGCCTGAATCCACTTCCCAGGTGTTGAGTATCTTGCCCCGCAGCGGCATGACCGCCTGGTATTCCCGGTCCCGGGCCTGCTTGGCCGAACCGCCGGCGGAGTCGCCCTCCACCAGGAAAAGCTCGGAGCGCGCCGAGTCCGTACCGGAACAGTCCGCCAGCTTTCCGGGCAACGCCGGCCCGGACGCCACCTTCTTGCGGGCCACCTTCCGCGACGACTTGAGGCGGCGCTGGGCATTACCGATCACGAACTCCGCCAGTGCTTCCGCCACATCCGTATGCTGGTTCAGCCAGAGACTGAAGGCGTCTTTCACCACACCGGAAATAAAGCTGGCCGCCTCACGGGATGACAGGCGCTCCTTGGTCTGCCCGGAGAACTGGGGTTCCTGCATCTTGAAGGAAAGCACATAGCTGCAGCGTTCCCAGATATCATCCGGGGTCAGTTTGACCCCGCGCGGCAGCAGGCTGCGGAACTCACAGAACTCGCGCAGCGCTTCCAGGAGGCCGGTTCGCAGGCCGTTAACGTGGGTGCCACCCTGGGTGGTCGGGATCAGGTTGACGTAACTCTCCGCCACCACCTCCGGATCCTCGGGCAACCACTGCAGCGCCCAGGTGACCTCTTCGGTGTTACCGGCAATACTGCCGGTGAAGGGTTCGGTCGGGAGACATTCACGGTCGGCAAGCGCGGTCTTCAGATAATCCGTCAGGCCGTCCTCGTAATACCACTCATCCTTCTCACCGCTTTCCTCCTGCAGGAACGTCACGGTCAGGCCCGGGCAGAGCACCGCCTTGGCCCGGAGGTTGTGGCGCAGCCGGCTGATGGAGAAGCGTGGGCTCTCGAAATAGTCCGGATTCGGCAGGAAGCTCAGGCAGGTGCCGGTGTTGCGCTTGCCCACCGTATCAATAACGGTCAGGTCTTCGACCTTGTGGCCGTTCTCGAAGCGGATGCGGTAGAGCTGGCCGTTGCGGCGGATCAGGACTTCCAGCTCAAGGGAGAGGGCATTGACCACGGAGACACCAACCCCGTGCAGCCCCCCGGAATACTGGTAGTTCTCAGTGGAGAACTTGCCGCCCGCGTGCAGCCGCCCCATGATCAGCTCTACCCCCGGGATGCCTTCCTCCCGGTGGGCGTCCACGGGCATGCCGCGTCCATCATCCGTTACCGAGAGCCGCCCGTCCTTGTGCAGCACCACATCCAGGCGCTTCGCGTAGCCACCCAGCGCCTCGTCAACGCTGTTATCGATGACTTCCTGGGCCAGGTGGTTGGGGCGGGAGGTGTCCGTGTACATGCCCGGCCGCTTGCGGACGGGGTCGAGTCCCTTGAGGACTTCAATGGAATCGGCGTTGTAGTCACTTCGCTGTGTCATGGATGGTTGATACCCGGTAGACGCATGTGGTGTGCCCGAAGGCGTCCGCTAATGTAACAGAGATTCGGGCTCTGTTCAGCGTCAATCCGGGATTCGGAGGCTGAGCGGGAAACCCTCCGCGTCCATCGAAACAACCAGTTCCCCGGCATCGAGGGCGGGGGGAATACGCAGCGCCACACAGGGAGTGGTAATGACCTGCGCCATCATGGCGCCGGGGTCCGGCTCCTCTGCCTTCAGATCAATGTGCAGGCGCCCGTCCGCAAGTCCTGCCCCCTGCAGCGCCGCACTGTAGCCGGGCGTTGGTTTCTGACCCAGATAGACCAGAAGGACCGGATCACCCGCACTCAGAACCGGCTCGCTGGCGGTAGCCATCGGCTTCGCACCGGCCGGAAAATCCGACCTGTTTTCAGCCCATACCAGTGCCGCCTCGTTGCGGCCACACTGATCCGCGCTGGCTATCATCTCAACGGCCACTCCATCGTCCGCCGTTCCCGACTGGCAGGCCGCCAGCAACAGGCTCCCTAACACGGCAACACCACCGATCGAACGCTTCATGTCCCTACTCCATTTCATCCTGATTCAGCCGCGGATAACCACCTACCGGCATTACGCCGCCACGCTGGGAATCAATCGGACGGGTAAAGGCGGTTTCCAGCTCCACGGTCCGGCTCATGGTCCGGGTAATCTCGATGGGCTGCGGCTGCCCCGTAACCGGGAATTCCGCGCAGGCCTCGCCGGGACCACAGAAGGCCCCGTCATTGTCCAGGTCCGATCCCGCAATCAGCAGGTACTCCCCCGGCTCCATCTCACTGGTGTCGAACCTGAAGCGGTACTCACCATTCCGGGCTTCCACCAGGGTCTGTACGGTATTCTCGGAAATTGACCCATCGTTGGCGGCATCCACCGGGACCAGCTGAACGAAGTGGGCGCCGGCATTGCGGTCGGATTTATTGGCTTCCAGAGTTGCCGTCACCGGAACCTGGTACTTACGCGTTTCACCGTTATCCACCCTATAGCTCACATTGAGTGTGCTGCGGAAGAACTGACCCTCATCCATCTCCTCTGTGTCCAGCGATACCCGGAAATTGCGCTCACCGTCCGCAGGCTCGACGACCAGCCAGGGCTGCTTTCCATTAGTAACCGTTACATCATTGAAAGTGGCGGAGTCGTTACCCACCGCACCCAAGGACAGATCAACCGTCTTCCGGTCGTCGTCAAGACGCAGCCGTTCCAGACTTGGCGCCAGCGCTGCAAAACCGGTCAGATCCTCCGTGACCGAAGCGTTCGCATCAATAATGCCCCGCCCCAGTTCCTGGTCAAAAGTGCCGGCATCATTGTCCTGGGTCAGCCTGCCTTCACGCAGCAGGGCCCGGATAAGCGGCATTTCGACACCGGGGTTCACCTCGCGCATCAGCCCAAGCACGCCTGCGACATGGGGTGCCGCCATGGAAGTACCTTCCAGGCCACCAACCGGCGGATCACCGGAAGGGAAAGAACTGAATACAGAATCGTTAGCCTCGCCATTACTGTCGCAATCTCTGGCATTGCCGCCGCCCGGAGCAACCAAGTCCAGCCAGTTTCCGAAATTGGAAAAGCTGGAGCGGTTACCCTCGCAGTCCACGGCACCAACCGCAATAACGGAGGGAAAAGCCGCCGGAAAGAATTGCCGGTCATCGCCCGCATTGCCGGATGCGGCCACCACGAGAATACCAGCAGCCGTCGCTTCCGCCAGGATATCGCTAAGCCCCGGGTTCTGCGTCTGACTGCCAAGGCTGAGATTGATCACATCCGCATGTGGATTGCCATTATTGATGACCCAGCGGACTCCTTCGATAACGTCAGAAACAGTCCCCTCATCACCCCCAAGCACACGGACAGGAATCAGCCTTGAGTCATGCGCCACCCCAGTTACATCTCCATTGTCTGTTGCGGCTGCTGCCGCAAGCCCGGAGACGTGGGTCCCATGGGAACCGCTCTCATCGATGGGGAGAGAGCCGTCCACGGCGTCAAAACACCCGCCCGGCTCACCACAGTTGATGTTCGGGGCTAGATCGGGATGCCAGTCGCCATCAATCCAGGCTACCCCGGTATCCAGAACTGCAATCCGAGTATTGGCTCCCGTCGCCTTGCTCCACGCCCCAGATTCCCCGGTCATGTTGATCAGATTGTAGTGCCACGCCTGGAGTCCAAACTCATCCTGACACTCGGGATGGTCCGGCTCTGTTGCACAGTTAATCGTGGACTGGATTGCACGAACCCTGTGATTGGGAACTGCTGACGCAACACCCGAGGTATCATTGAGTTCCCGGATCCATGCCAGGGTTTCCGTCTTGCGCCTCGAATTGCTCGCACCCGCCGGCAGAATCGCTTCGCGCTCTATTGGCATAGTGACCTGAAACTGGTTACCTCCAAGCTCTTTCTGGCTTGCAACCTGATCTGCAAGCTCAACGGACCCATTGGCCTGTGCCCGAATCGCGCCATCTGATGCCACTGTTTCCGTCGTGATTATGGCTTCGCCAGGCTCGAAATCTGCAAATGCCTGCCCAAGGGTCTCATTTTCGCTGAGTGAGGTTGATCGAAGTACGTAACGGGCGGGGCCCCCATCGGTCGCTTTAATAACGAGATCATGCTCTCCGTTCTGTGGAGCCTGCACCGATTTATTCAGCTCCCTATCCTCGGCACTGGACACCCCGTTAACCTCACCACCGACAGGCGTGAGTGTCAGCTTGGTTTTGGGAGCATCTCCAGTTTCGGATTCGCCTGATAAGTCGACGAGGGCGGGAAAGAAATTCACCGACACACGCTGACCTTCTGAAAGCTGCAGGCGTAACGTGTCCAGCTCATCTTTTGGGTAGTCGAGTTCGGCATCGTAGGACCCGGAATACGCACTGACGTAGCCCCCGGCAATGACATTACCCGGAAAGGGAGCGTCAGGGTTCTGTACACCCTCGATCGGACCGTCCCGCGAGCTGTCCAGCCCTCCGACTTCCAGATCAAGAGCGGTGTCCCTATCGACGCGCGTTCCAGAGCTTATCTCAATAGTCCCACTGAGTGTTCCGGGCTGATTATCCATGAACCCGTCACCATCCCCGCCACAGGCGGTCAATGACAGGCCCAGAACCAGAAGCAGGAAGATACGGGCTATCAATTGCCCTTGTAAAAACCGCGATCGTGACCCAATCACGTACAGCTCCATTCAGACGCTATCCGTCAAGTCTGGCACGCACATCTATGATGCCGGAAGGAAACGCGACACAGGATGCCGCGATTCCACAACGTTTTACGTTGTCACGGATTACCCGCTGTAAAACAGCAACGGCACCAGTGCCACCAGTATCAGTGTCAGCGACATTACCATTAACGGCAACAGCAGACGCTGGAACCGCCGAAAGAAATTGGGCGCCTCGGGTTCCGGTACGAACGCCTCCCGGACGCCAACCACCTGCCGCGTCAGAAGATGATTCAGCGCCACCGGCGGAGTAAGGTATCCAAGCTCAAAAGCGACAATGGTCATGACCCAGAAGTGGAGCGGATCCACACCCAGACTGATGGCCGGCTGCGCGATGGTGGCGGAGACCAGTACCACGGCCGCAAAGGGGTCCATGAACATGCCAATAATGGTCAGCATCACCATGAGCGCCAGCACCACCAGCAGGACCGAATCCGCCTGGGCCGGGAAGAGCCCGGCGATGATGTGGGAGCGCTCCAGCACGCCTCCGACGGTCATGGACAGCCCAATAAGCGTGAGCAACGCCCCCACGTGGACCGCCGATTCGCCGGCGCCCACAGCGACACGCCGGGCCGTACCAAGCGTGCTGCTGCCTTCGCCCGAATGATCAAGCCAGACCAGTGCCATCATGATGATCGGCAGCATGGTTGGGGCACTGAACTCGTTGAACTTCATGCCCAGGATCAGCCAGAAGGCAAACACTACGACTGCAATGAGCACGATATAGGGAATCAGTGGCTTGAGCGCATGCAGCGATGCCTTCATGGCAAAACGCTTGTTGACGGCTCGGGGCTTCCATTCCTTCTCACTGCTGCACACCATGAAAGTGAAGATACAGGCCGAGAGCAGGAAGACCCAGAACCCCCACCCGAAGAGCTCGCTGGTGGTGACCTCGCGGTTCAGTGCCGCCACAACCACGATCAGCAGACAGGGATTGAGGACAACACCGAGACTTCCGGACATGGCGGTTGTCGCTAATGACAATTGACGTCCGGCACCGGCACGCCGCAATTCGTCATAGATGGTGCCACCGACGGCCAGGATGAAGATCCCGGACGCTCCGGTGAAGGCGGTGGGGAAGGCCGTCGCGAATATGACCAGGGAGGCCAGCGCCGCCGGTGGCAGCTGCCAGGGCTGGATAACCGCCAGCAGACGCTGTGGGATCGACGTCTGCTTGAGCATCATGCCCACGAAGACATAGAGCCCGATATTGACGAACAGCGAGGCATGCTTGGTCAACTGGTTGAAGTAGACCCCCAGCCCGGCCGTGTCCCAATTGCCACCATGGGCAAAATACACATAGCCCGCCAGCCCCATCCAGCAATAGAGAGGCAGAACCAAAGGTGACCCCAGGCGCAAACGCCCCTTCGGAAGGTAGTCCGGCATCCTGAACAAACGCCAGAGGTTGATGACCGCCAATACACCGAACATCAGCGTCCATGCGTGTTGAACGTCCTGCAGCGTCTGGGTATCCGGCGTCGACTCCAGGTCGCCCAGATAGTTCCGCAGGGACAGGACCATCAGCAGATTCACCACAAGCTGCCCGCCCTGGGCCAGGGCCCAGTCCGGGCGGTTCATCGGTGGCACAATGCTGATGTGGTGGTTGCTGAAGGCAGCAGTCGCCGCGCCAAACCCAAGCAGCAGGATAAACAGGTAGGTTGACAGGGAGCGGTTGTCCGTCAGCCAACTGGCCATACCCCGCTCAACCGCCTTATAGGCGATCAGAACGGGGGTAATCCGCTCCTGCATGGACTCGAATTTCTCGTGGCGCTCCTTGCAGCGTTCGAGATTGCTCTCAATGGACCGCCGGATCGCCTCCTCATTTGGCGCGTCGCCGCCACTGATGCCGAAGGGGTCATCCTCCTTCTCGGCGATCTCCCGCTGGACGCGCTTGTCCACATCAATATCGGTTTCACAGCTGGGCACACTGGCATGGGGATCCAGCGAGTAATAACCGGGCCAGATCTGCTCCCCCATCGACAACAGCCGTGTGTGCATGGAGCCTCCAAGCCCCATGAACAGCAATGCCAACAGCAGGAGGAGCACAACACTTCCATGCAACCGACGTGCATGGTTGGGGGAGCGCGCGCTCCCCCAGGACGAGGGCGACTGTTCCACCATTACAACCTCAGGCTATGGGTTCCGGATTATTCGCGATCAGGGGCGGTGCATTCCGATGCATCCGGATTCAGCTTGCAGCGCACCTTGCGCAGCAGGGTCAGCATTTCGCCATGGTAGACCTGTTTGACCTTATTACCGTCCTCATCTTCGCCATCACGCAGCTCAATCCGGTTCTGGCGGAACATTTCCTGATAGTCCTCGATGTCGGAGTCCGGAATCTCGATCCACTCCTCGTCCGGAAGATCCTTTTCGAACTCACGGACCACGGACATCGCACTGTCAAAATGGCTCAGGGCAACTTCACGCGACTGTTGGGCCTTTTTGTCGCTCAGGACTTCATCACGCACAATGATCTGCAGGGTGAACTGCCCCAGTGGATAATCTACGATACCGCCTTCGTCACCAATACCCCGATAAAGCTCCAGCGCTTCATAGGCCCAGCCCGGCGCATAGGCCGCATCCACGGAACGATTATTGAACTTGCCGCCGAAATCCGTGATCTCGGAAGGCTCAACGCTGGCGTTCACGTAATTCACCATGTGGACTGCATCCGGATGGTGATTGAGCGTTGCAATGCGCTTCCCCGCCAGTTTCTCAACAGTGTTCATATCGCGGTCTGTCACGAACAGGTAGGCCGCCCCCATTGGGAAGATACCGGCCACTTCATAGTCGCCCTGCTTCATGTAATCGCTCGCCTTGGGTTGAGCAATTGCCGTGAACGTGGTTTCAAGTGCCTCATAGGAGGGGATGGCACCAACGGCACTCAGCGTGCCGGTAAACTTGTTATACCGGCGGATACGCAGGTCCGTTGCCGCGAGGGCATCACACTTGCCAGCAGCAAAGTCCGACATGGCAACGCCCTCATCGGTGTAGGGCTCGAGATTGAACTCAACTCCCTTGTCCCGCATATCCAGCGCGTAATCCTCTACCAGTGCGAACTGGTCGCCACTGGAGCCGATGAGGTCAAACACACACATTTCAATTGCGTCATCCTGTGCCTGGGCCAACGACGCCATTGCCAGAAGTAGTGATGCACTCAGTGAACGAAATCGCATGAATAGCTCCTGTTCCTGTTTTTGTAGGGCTCTTCGATTAAAGCCTCCTCAGAGGAGGCCTTCCGTATCAATGGCGTCTTTACTGCCAGTCTCTTTCCCGGTCTTTCCGAACTGGTCCTTCGGCGTCCGGTATCCGTATTTCTCGGTCCAGATGCGGTCCGAGACCGCCCACGCGATGCGCATTCCCACGAGGTCCGGGAGACTGTATTCAGGGTTGACCCGGAATTCGTCCCGGGTCCGTGCCAGGTAGGCCAGGGAGTCCGCAATCACCTCGTCCCTGCCGACGTTTTCCGCCATCAGCAGCTCCAGCGCTGCCGAAGTACGAAGCCCATGTTCCACACCCAGTTCACGACTGTTCTTCAGGGTTGCCCATGGGTCCACGTTCTTGTTCGGGCGGAGATCGGGGAGAAGTACCCAGATACTGGCCTGGAGGGCCCTGGGAAGGCCGGCCCATTTCTCGTTGTTCACGCACTCAGCGGAGCGCTCCACCTCGGCGGCAATACTCCTTGGAACCTCGGCACGCCCCCGGGCCTTGCCATTATCAACAACAGCCTGGGCACCGGCGGCGAGGCCAAGCAGGAAGGTGATCTCGTCCTGGTCGGTGTAAAAGTCGGGGCATTCGGCGCCCGGAACAGGGTCGTAACTGAACCCGCGCAGCATCCGCTGGTAAGCCTCGACACGTCGGCTGGCAGTGATGCCGTAGAGGCGCTGCATGTTCTCGCGCGCGTCACGCATATTGCCGGTATTGCCATTGTAATCGGCCCGCAGGTAACGCAGCTTTTCCTCAACCGTGCGCTGCTCCATGCAGATGCCGGAAAGAATCTGCAGCAGCGTACCGGTTTTCTCCGGTGCCAGGGTCACGCGCGAAAACGAGTAGAGAAGCGGGTCCACCGACTCCCCCAATGAGCAGGCCATCCCGATATCCGTCATGGCCAGTACATAGGGCGTATTTTCCTTCTGGGCGTAACCGGTCATGACGTCACCGGTGATCTTGTGAAGTGGGTTGACCGAACACCCGGCCAGCACCACCACCAGAGCCATCACGCCGAGAAGGCGAGCTACAGGTATGCTCTTATTGGTCTTGTTATGCATTGGTGAAACTCCTTTTTGAACCCCCAGCCAGGCCGTTAGGGCGTTATCGCCATCACGCGACTGACTTTATACCTGACTTGTTCGACAGCTTGAGGTGTGTCAACGCTACCCGCGTCACAATGTGATCTTTATCAACGGGCGGACATGCAACGGCAGTCTGCAGGAGGAGCTAACCAGAAGGGATGGCCGAAGTGTCAGAGTATGATGTCGCCACAGCGAGTGGCGAGGAAAGGGAAATGCAGTAGCACCAGGGGCTGTTTAGAGTTGAAGCATTGCCATGGCTTGGCTCGCCAGTTCTGAAACCGTCATGGAGCCTTCTGGCCGATACCAGGTGATCGTCCAGCTCAGGGCGCCGGTCAAAAAACGACGCAGAACAAAAGGATCCGCCTGGATCAGTCCTTCCTGGCGTGCCCGCTGCAGCACCTCAAGCCACAGGCCCTCATAGGTCTCACGCAGCTCAAGAATGGAGCGCTGACTCTCCTCGGAAAGGCTTCGCCATTCATACACCAGGACCGTCATGGCCTCCCCGGTCTCTCCGTTAATGGACTCCAGCTCACACAGGATCAGTACTTCAACGGCGTCCCGGGTAGAGGGTGCCCCCTTGAGGCGGGCGCGCATGCGCTCTGTATTCACCAGGATGGCCTCGGTCATGACCGCCTTGAGGATGTCTTCCTTGGTGCGGAAATGATGGAAGATGCTGCCGGACTGGATCCCTACGGCCGCCGCCAGATCCCGCACAGTGGTGCGTTCATAACCTTTTTCGCGAAACAGGTGGGCCGCCTGTTTAAGAAGACGCCCGCGGGCACTGTTCGGGTCGGTAAAGCTGTGTGAGGGACCAGCCTGGGCAGTAGGCAAGCGAACGCTCCTTTACGAATTCGGACAACGGCCATGATTCTAACAGTTTCAGCGTAGCACGCTTTACAAACCAAGCGCTTGCTAGGTACATTTCTTTCATCAGGCTTTGAACCACATAAGGACTCCCCCATGACAAGCCGCCAGTCCCTGCGCATCGGCTGCGCCGCCGCCTTCTGGGGAGACACCCAGACTGCCGCACGCCAGCTCGTGGAAAAAGGCAACCTCGACTATCTCGTCTTCGACTACCTGGCCGAGATCACCATGTCTATCATGGCCGGCCAGAAACTGAAGGATCCCGGACAGGGTTATGCCCGGGATTTCGTGGACACGGTCATGGCCCCTCTGTTGGGCGAGATCAGCAATCAGGGCCTCAAGGTCATCAGCAACGCCGGTGGTGTAAACCCCGTTGCCTGCCGGGATGCACTCCAGGCACTGGTGGATGAACAGGGACTCGACCTGAAGATCGGGATGGTCCTGGGCGACGACCTGATGCCGCAGAAGGGCGAGCTCTCGAAATCCGGCATCACCGAGATCGACACCAACGCTCCCCTGCCCGGCATGATGGTCAGCCTCAACGCGTATCTGGGCGCGCCGGGCATTGTCAGTGCACTGAAACAGGGGGCGGACATTGTCATCACCGGCCGCGTGGCGGACAGCGCCGTGGTCCTGGCGCCACTGATGCACGAATTTGACTGGCCTGCGGACGACTACGACCGCCTTGCCCAGGGCAGCCTCGCTGGCCACCTCATCGAATGCGGCGCTCACGCCACCGGCGGCAACTTCACCGACTGGGAAACCGTCATGGACGGCTTCGACAACATGGGCTTCCCCATCGTCGAGGTAGAGTCAGGCGGCGACTTCATCATCACCAAACCTCCGGAAACCGGCGGAAAGGTCAGCTTCGGCACCATCGCGGAACAGCTCGTCTACGAGATCGACGACCCGCACGCCTACCATCTTCCGGACGTCGCCTGCGATTTCAGCCGCGTCACCCTCGAAGAAACCGGCCCGGACCAGGTCCGCGTCTCCGGCGCCCGGGGCCTGCCACCGACCGACACCTACAAAGTTGCCGGCACCTGGCCGGACGGCCACAAGTGCACCGTCACCTTCCTGCTGGCCGGGATGGACGCTGCACGCAAGGCCGACGCCGTCGCCAACGCCATACTGCGAAAGTCCGCGCGAGTCATCCAGGAATACGGCTACGCACCCTACAGCGACACCAGCGTGGAACTGCTCGGCACCGAAACCACCTACGGCCCCCAGGGCCGCCACGGCGACACACGGGAAGTGGTCATCAAGATCAGCGCCACTCACCCGGACAAGAAGGCGCTGGTCATCTTTTCCCGAGAGATCGCCCAGGCCGGCACCGGCATGGCCCCGGGCCTGACCGGCATCGTCGGCGGCCGCCCCACCGTCTGGCCCAAGATCCGGCTGTATTCGTGCCTGGTACCCAAGGAGATGGTTTCGGTTTCCATGGATATGGGCGGCGAGAAGATGGAAGTGCCTGTGCCCACAGAGGGCGGTTTCGACACTGCCCAGAAATCAGAACAAGCACCACTTCCAAGGCCCGAGGGTCAGGCAGATACCGAAGTGCGTCTCGTGGATCTTGCCTGGGGGCGCAGTGGCGACAAGGGCGACCACTGCAACATTGGTGTGGTTGCCCGACGCGAGAGCTACCTGCCCTGGATTGCGGCTGCCCTGACTCCGGAGCGAGTGGCGGAGTGGATGGGGCATACGTTGGATCCCGAAAAAGGTCAGGTATTGCGGTGGCATATGCCGGGGATTTATGGACTGAATTTTCTGTTGAAACACAGCCTTGGTGGCGGCGGCGTTGCCAGCTTGCGGATTGATCCTCAGGGCAAGGCCTTTGCTCAGCAGCTTTTGGAAATACCTGTTCCGGTGCCTTCTGGATTGGTGCCTTGATCCGGTGGGGGCATGCTGGCTTGGAGGGAGGCGCCACAGTGGGGAGTGCTTTCAGGGACCGCTGTGAACCCATCCCTGGGCGCTGGCGCGGCGGCTTCCTGCCGCCGAGCCTCCCTGAAAGCACTCCCCACTGCGGCTCTGCGAGGTCAGCGGTAACGGAACCGAGGTAAAAAGATAGGGTTTGTTAAGTGCGCTTACACGCGATCAGGAATTACGAGGTTGGCATAGGTGGGGCGAGGAAATGCGCGAAGCCGTTACCAAGTTTTATTGGTGCTGACTTCCAAAGTTTGCGCTACCCAAAAAGGTTTGAGGTGCCGATGCGGGGGAACCCTTTCGGGGAGGCTCGATGACAGGATGTCATCGCGCCAGCGCCCAGGGATGGGTTCACAGCGGTCCCCGAAAGGGTTCCCCCGCAGCGGCGCCGGCACATAACACAACATACTGGGAACGAAGGCCAGAAATGAGCTACCAATCAATCTTCAAAGAAGACCTATTCAAAGACCAGACGATCATTGTCACCGGCGGCGGGTCCGGCATTGGCCGCTGCACGGCCCATGAACTGGCCGCCTTGGGCGCCACCACCATCCTCGTCGGCCGCAAGCTCGAAAAAGTCCAGACCGTAGCCGATGAAATCAAAGAGGACGGCGGCATCGCCCATCCCTACAGCTGCGACATCCGCGACGAAGACGCGGTCAAACCCGTCGTCCAGAGCATCATCACCGACCATGGCCCCATCCACGGCCTGGTCAACAACGCCGGCGGCCAGTTCCCCTCCCCGCTGGCCGGCATCAACCAGAAAGGCTGGGAGACCGTTGTACGCACCAACCTCACCGGCGGTTTTCTTGTCTCCCGCGAGGTCTACAACCAGAGCATGACCCAGACCGGCGGCGCTATTGTGAACATCGTCGCCGACATGTGGGGCGGCATGCCGGGCATGGGGCACTCCGGGGCCGCGCGGGCCGGGATGGTGAATTTCACTCAGACCGCCGCCGTGGAATGGGGTGCCTCCGGGGTGCGGGTAAACGCCGTGGCCCCCGGATGGATCGGCTCCAGCGGTATGGACAGCTATCCGGACAGCATGAAGTCCTGGATCCGGGGGCTTCGCGAGGCTGTGCCCTGCAAGCGCATCGGAACGGAAGCCGAGGTAAGCGCAGCGATCTGCTTCCTGCTCTCCCCCGGCTCAAGGTTCATCTCCGGCGACACGCTGCGAATCGACGGCGGTGCCTCCCAGGGCGGAAGCGTATGGCCTCTGCCGAAAGCGAAAAACAACGAAGCCTTCAACGGCTTCCACCGGGCCGTAACACCCCGGGTTCTGCAGGACGAGGACTGACATCATGCAGGTGATTGAATCCACGATCGATCCGAACAGCCCGGAGTTCGCCGAAAACGCCAAGGCCATGCAAGCAGAGATCGAGACCTTCCGCGGTGTTGAACAGTTGGTGCGCGACAAGGCCGAAGAGGCGCGGGAAAAGTTCAACCTGAAGAACAAGCTGCTGCCCCGGGAGCGCATTAACCTTCTCCTCGATCGCGGCAGCCCCTTCCTGGAGATCTGTTCCCTGGCCGGCTACAAGATGCACGAGGACAAGGACGGCAGCATGGCTGGCGGCGGCATGATCTGCGGGATCGGTTATGTTGGCGGCGCCCGCTGCCTGATATCGGCGAGCAACAGCGCCATCAAGGGTGGCACCATCACACCGGCAGGGCTCGACAAGACTCTGCGGGCCCAGGAAATCGCCATGGAGAACCGCCTGCCGGTAATCTCGCTCTCCGAAAGCGGCGGCGCCAACCTCAACTACGCCACCGACATCTTCGTCCCCGGCGCCCGGGGCTTCGCCAACCAGGCCCGGATGTCCGCCGCCGGCATTCCCCAGATCACCGTCGTCCACGGCAACGCCACCGCCGGCGGCGCCTACCAGCCCGGCCTTTCGGACTACGTCATCGTCGTGCGCGACCAGTCCAAGATGTTCCTCGCCGGCCCGCCGCTGCTTAAGGCCGCCACCGGCGAGATCGCCACCGATGAAGACCTGGGCGGCGCCGTCATGCACAGCGAAGTCGCCGGCACCGCCGAATACCTGGCCGAAAACGACGCCGACGGCGTGCGCCAGGCCCGCGAGATCATGGCCTCGCTCGACTGGAACAAGACACTGCCGGAGCGCAGCGCGAAACACTGGGACGAACCGCTCCACTCTGCGGACGAACTCCCCGGCGTCATCCCTGCCGACAGCCGCAAGCCCTACGACGTGCGCGAAATCCTCGCCCGCATCGCCGACGGCTCACGCTTCCTCGACTTCAAGAACGACTTCGACAGCCAGACCGTCTGCGGCTGGATCGAAGTCTACGGCCGCTCCGTGGGCATCATCGGCAACAACGGCCCCATCACCCCACGCGGCGCCGCCAAGGCGGCCCAGTTCATCCAGCTGTGCGACCAGTCCCAGACACCGCTGCTGTTCCTGCACAATACCACCGGCTTCATGGTCGGCACCGACTCCGAACAGAACGGCATCATCAAGCACGGCTCCAAGATGATCCAGGCCGTCACCAACGCCCGCGTCCCACGCATCGCCGTCGTCGTCGGCGGCTCCTACGGCGCCGGCAACTACGCCATGTGCGGACGCGGTCTCGACCCGCGCTTCATCTTCGCCTGGCCCAACAGCCGCACCGCCGTCATGGGCGGCGCCCAGGCGGGCAAGGTGATGCGCATCGTGGCGGAGGAGAAACAACGCAAGAACGGCGTCGAACCCGACCCGCAGCAATTGGATGTACTGGAGCAATCCACCGCCAAGAAACTCAACGACGGCTCCCACTCCCTCTACGGCACCGCCCGACTCTGGGACGATGGGCTGATTGATCCGCGGGACACCCGTCGCGTGGTCGGCGAGGCTTTAGACATTTGCCAAGAAGGTGATGAAAGGCGTCTGCAATCCAACAGCTTTGGGATTGCCAGGTTGTGAGTGGGGCTTCTGGCCTTGGGGCTCTGGGATGGGTGACTCTTTCAGGGACCGCTGTGAACCCATCCCTGGGCGCTCGCGCGATGACATCCTGTCATCGAGCGTCCCTGAAAGAGTCACCCATCCCAGAGCCAGAGCAGAATCAGGGCTCCGCGCGGGCATCAAAAAAAGAAAAGTTAAGCCTTGGAGCGGAAAAGAGACCACCGGATTTACCCGGAAGATCACGAGGTCCGGGAACGAGCGATGCTGTCAGTAGTGCCGGCGTAACCGAGAGAGTCACAAGGCGCCAGAGTAGGTGTGTTTTCAGGGGTGCGCGGCTCTCAGGAAGGCCGGCGAGACCCATAAGTTTGGAAGGCTGGGGAGTGGGGGAACCTTTCAGGGAGACTCGGCGGCAGGAAGCCGCCGCGTCAGCGCCCAGGGATGGGTTCACAGCGGTCCCTGAAAGGTTCCCCCACTCCTCAGCCCAGCACATAACAATCAGTCCAGAGACAGAGGCCAGAAAAAAATGCAATTCACCGAAGAACATCAGGCCCTAAGAAAAACCGTCCGCGATTTCGTGGAGAAAGAAATAAACCCAAATTGCGATGAGTGGGAAAAGGATGGCCGCTACCCCATCCACGACATCTTCAAAAAACTCGGCGATCTGGGCCTGCTCGGCATCCAGAAACCTGAGGACTACGGCGGCATGGGCCTCGACTACAGCTACAACCTCGTTGCCGCCGAGGAATTCGGCATCGCCGCCGCCGGCGGTGTGCCCCTGTCCATCGGCGTGCAGACCGACATGTGCACCCCCGCCCTGGCCCGCTTCGGCTCCGCCGAGCAGAAAGAGGAATTCCTGCGCCCTGCCATCACCGGTGAAAAAGTCGGCTGCATCGGCGTCAGCGAAGTGGGTGCCGGCTCGGACGTGGCGGGACTCAAGACCAACGCCAGGTCCGACGGCGATGACTACATCATTAACGGCCACAAGATGTGGATCACCAACGCGCCAAGTGCCGACTTCATCTGCCTGCTGGCCAACACCAGCGACGACAAGCCGCACAAGAACAAGAGCCTGATCATCGTGCCCATGGACACGCCCGGTATCAGCGTCGCACCGCACCTGGACAAGCTCGGCATGCGCTCTTCCGAGACCGCTCAGGTTTTCTTCGACGACGTGCGCGTGCCCAAGCGCAACCGCATCGGAGCAGAGGGCACCGGTTTCATGATGCAGATGCTGCAGTTCCAGGAGGAACGGCTCTGGGGCGCCGCCAACGTGATCAAGGCGCTGGAAGGGTGCGTGGATAAGACCATCGACTACTGCCGTGAACGCGAGACCTTCGGCCAGCCGTTGATCAACAACCAGGCCATCCATTTCCGCATGGCCGAGCTTCAGACCGAGATCGAGGCGCTGCGCGCCCTGACCTACCAGGCCTGTGAGCTGCACGTGGCGCAGAAGGACGTCACCCAGCTCGCCTCCATGGCCAAGCTCAAAGCAGGCCGACTGGGCCGCGAGGTGACCGATGCCTGCCTGCAGTACTGGGGCGGCAACGGCTATATGTGGGACAACCCGGTCTCGCGTGCCTACCGCGATGTGCGGCTGGTGTCGGTGGGCGGCGGTGCCGACGAGATCATGCTCGGCATTATCTGCAAGCTCATGGGTACATTGCCGAGCAAGGACAAAGGAGGCGCGCGATGAGTGCCCTGCCCGAGTGCGAGACACTGAAGCTGGAAGCGGAAAACGGGATTCTGCATATCACCCTCAACCGGCCGGAAAGCCGCAATGCCATGAGTCTGGCCATGGTGCACGAGCTGCGATCCGTCTTTTCGGCAATCCGGGAGGAGACCGCGCCCAGGGCCGTGGTGCTGCGTGGTACCGGGGGGCATTTCTGTGCCGGAGGTGATGTGAAGGACATGGCTTCGGCACGAAGCGAGAAGGCTGAGGACGGTGAGGATCCGATCTTTAAGCTGAACCGGAGTTTCGGGCATCTGCTTACCGAGGTGGAATCAGCACCACAGACGACAATCGCGGTTCTGGAAGGTGCCGTGATGGGCGGCGGTTTCGGGCTCGCCTGTGTGACGGACGTGGCCTTGTGTCTGGAGAGTGCGAAGTTCGGATTGCCGGAGACGACGCTGGGAATTACGCCGGCTCAGATTGCGCCTTTTGTGGTTAGGCGGATTGGGTTGACCCGGGCTCGGCGGTTGGCGTTGACGGGGCATCGGTTTGATGGGAGTGAGGCGTTCTGGCTTGGGGTTGTGCATGACTTTGCGAAGTCCTCCGAGGAACTGGAGGCCAAATTGGAGAAGACGTTGGAGCGGGTTCGGTATTGTGCGCCGCAGGCTTCTCGGATGACCAAGGAATTGCTGCTGTCTGTTGAGAGTGAGCCTTTGGAGGAGCTTTTGGATCGAGCGGCTCAGGATTTTGCGGGGGCTGTTCGGGGTGACGAAGGTCAGGAAGGGACTATGGCGTTTATGCAGAAGCGGAAGCCTTCCTGGGCTGAGGAATAGGTTTTGTCACCAGACGGTTGAGTGTGTGCTGGTGGCGCGGTGGGGGATCCCTTTCCGGGACCGCTGTGAACCCATCCATGGGCGCTGGCGCGATGACATCCTGTCATCGAGCCTCCCGGAAAGGGATCCCCCACCGCGCCACTTAGAATTTGTCGCAAAACGCTGACAGAAACGACGTTTTTCACCGGGAAGGTGTGGATAGATGTTCAATAAAATATTGATTGCTAACCGGGGCGAGATTGCGGTTCGGGTGAATCGGACGGCGCAGTCGTTGGGGTATCGGACGGTGGCGGTGTTCAGTGAGGCGGATCGGGATGCGCCGCATGTGAGGTTGGCGGATGAGGCGGTTTGTATTGGGCCGGCGTCGGCTTCGGAGTCCTATCTCAATGTTGATGCGATTGTGGAGGCGGCCCGGCGGACGGGGGCTGATGCGGTGCATCCGGGGTATGGGTTTCTGTCGGAGAATGCGAGGTTTGTGTCGGCCTGTGGGGACAACGGGATTGTCTTTATCGGGCCGCCGGCTCCGGCCATGGAGTTGATGGGGAGTAAGCGGCGGTCTAAGGAGGCGATGGCTGAGGCGGGGGTGCCGACGGTGCCGGGGTTTCAGAGTTCGGAGACGGATCCGGGGGCGTGGCAGAAGGCTGCTGAGGAGATTGGGTATCCGGTGATGATCAAAGCGTCTGCCGGGGGTGGTGGGCGTGGGATGCGGTTGGTGCATCAGCCGGGGAAGCTGGCGGATGAGTTGGCGCGGGCTCGGTCGGAGGCGGAGAGCGCCTTTGGCGACGGGGAGCTGATTCTCGAGAAGGCGATTGTTCGGCCGCGGCATATTGAGATCCAGGTGTTTGCGGATCAGCAGGGGAATGCGATTCATCTGGGGGAACGGGACTGTTCGGTGCAGCGCCGGCACCAGAAGGTGGTGGAGGAGGCGCCGTCGCCCTTTGTTGACGAGGCCATGCGGCAGGCCATGGGGGATGCGGCGGTTAAGGCGGCGCAGGCCTGTGGTTATGTCGGAGCCGGGACGGTGGAATTCATTGTTGATGAGTCCGGGGCCTTTTACTTTCTGGAGATGAACACGCGGCTGCAGGTGGAGCATCCGGTGACCGAGGCGGTGACGGGGCTGGATCTGGTGGCGTTGCAGCTTCGCATTGCGGCCGGCGAGCCGCTGCCGCTGGTGCAGGACGAGGTCCGGATCTGTGGGCATGCGATTGAGGTGCGACTTTACGCGGAGGACCCCGCTCAGAATTACATGCCGCAGACGGGGCCGGTTCACTGCTGGATTCCTCCTGAGGGCGATGGTATTCGGGTGGATCATGGGATTTGCGCCGGGATGCGCGTGACGCCCCATTACGACCCCATGATTGCCAAGGTGGTTGCCAGTGGTCCGGATCGTGGCACGGCACGCCGTCGGCTGATCCGGGCGCTGGAAGACACAGTGCTTCTGGGGGTGACCCATAACGCCTGGTTCCTGTCGCGGGTGCTGGCTCACGACACCTTCGCCGCCGGCGATGCAACCACGGCCTTCCTCGAAACGGAATTCAGGGACGATCCCAGCCTCCAGCCAATGCAGGCGACCTCCATGGAACTGGCCGTCGCCGCGCTCGCGCTTTACCGGAACGAGATCAAGCCTGAATACGCGGACCGTGGTGGCTGGAGCAACAGCCTGCCAAGCGCCTGCCCGATGCTGCTCAATGATGGGCACACCAGCACCTGGATTCGACTCAGGGACCATGGATCCGAAACACGGGTCACGGTGGGCGAGCATGAGCACAGCCTGGTCACCGAAGATCACCAGGATGGGGAATTGATCCTCAGTGCGGATGGCGTGCGTCAATCCTGCCAATATCAGCTCGTGGATCAGACCCTATATTGTCACCTGTCCGGGCGTACCCTGGCGTTGCGGGATGACACCCACGCCCCGGCCCGGCGCGCCGATGAACAGGGCAGCGGCGAAGTCCGCGCCACCATGGACGGCGCCGTCATTGAAATAAGCGTGACTGAGGGAGACACTGTCCAGGCAGGCCAGATCCTGGCGGTGCTCGAAGCCATGAAGATGGAGCACCCCCTCAGAGCGGACCGTGACGGAAGCGTTTCAGGCATACGCGTCAGCGCGGGTGACCAGGTCCGTAACCGACAGGTCCTCATGACCGTCTCGACCGAGGATTCATCCAATCCAGGAGAAGAATCAAATGACCAGCACGCTTAACGGAAAAACCGTCTTCATCACCGGCGCCAGCCGCGGCATCGGCCGCGCCATCGCCCTCGCCTGCGCGCGCCAGGGCGCCAACATCGTCATTGCCGCCAAGTCCGACGAACCGCACCCCAAGCTGCCCGGTACCATCCATACCGTGGCCCGGGAAGTGGAAGACACGGGCAGCAAGGCGCTGGCTCTGAAGCTGGACGTCCAGGACGAAAACCAGGTGACCGAGGTCATGCAAAAGGCCGCCGACCACTTCGGCGGCATCGACTGCCTGGTCAACAACGCCGGCGCCATACGCCTGCAGGGCGTCGCCGACCTCCCGGTCAAACGCTATGACCTCATGCAGTCCATCAACGCCCGCGCCGTCTTCGTCTGCAGCCAGGCCGCCCTGCCGTGGCTGAAAGAATCCGACCACGGCCACATCCTTAACCTCTGCCCCCCCATCAGCCTGAACCCCAAGTGGTTCGCGAACAACGCGCCCTACACCGTCAGCAAATACGGCATGTCCATGCTCACCATCGGCATGGCCGAAGAATTCCGGAAAACGCCAATCGCCGTCAACGCCCTCTGGCCCCGCACACTGATCGCCACCGCCGCGATCGAATTCGAAGTGGGCGGCCCGGACCTGATGGCAAAAGGCCGCAAGCCGGAAATCATGGCCGACGCCGCCACCGCCATCCTCCAACGCCCACCGTCGCGCACGACCGGCCAATGCCTGATCGACGACGACGTGCTGGCGGAAGAAGGCGTTACGGATCTCGAACACTACCGCTACGACCCGAACGGGCCGGAGCTGATGAAAGATTTCTTTCTGGACGACTAGCACTGAATCAGAGGGGGCCCGGTCGGGGGCGGTAATCCGGGAAGCTCCGGAGCCATGGATGGCGGAGGGCAGCCTACAGGGAGGTACTCGTGGCGATTCCCGGATTGCCGCCCCCGACCGGGACCCCGGCACGACCCCGACAAAAAGAACAAGGAGGCCCATGACCACGGAACAGATCCACCCCAGAGACGTCCTCCGCAAAGTCCCGGGACTGATGCGCAAACTGCCCTTCATGGCCCGGGGCTATTACTACTACTCCATGAGCAACGACGACAAGCTCGGCTCCATGGGCACCCTGGTGGAGCGTAACGCCAAACGCCACAGCGAACAGCCCGCCATCCACTACAACGAGTGTCAGATCAACTGGCACGAATTCAACGCGTGGGCCAACCGCTACGCCCATTACTTCCGCCGCCAGGGCCTGAACCGGGGCGACACCATTGCCATCTTCCTCGGCAACCGCCCCGAACTGCTAGCCGCAGTGACCGGTGCCGCCAAGATCGGCATCGCCTGCGCCATGCTCAATACCTCCCAGAAGGGCGACGTACTGGCCCACAGCATCAGCCTGGTCAACCCGCAGATGATCGTGGTGGGCGAGGAACTGCTGGACAGCTTCGAGGCCGTGCGCGATAAAGTAACGCCGGAAGAGCGCGACAACGCACTCCTGTACCTGGCTGACCGGGATACCCGCAGTGATTTCGGGGAAGCACCGGCGGGCTACGAAAACCTGGCCGAAGCCGTCAGCCACTTTGATGACCTCGACCCGGCTCCCGCCGACCCGCCCCGGCGGGGCGACACGGCTGTCTACATCTACACCTCCGGCACTACCGGCCTGCCCAAGGCCGCGCCCAGCAGCCACCGCAAGTTCTTCAAGGCCAGCGGCAGCTTCGGGCTGATGGCGCTGAACATGACGCCGGACGACGTCCTCTACTGCACCCTGCCCTTCTACCACGCCACCGCCCTGCTCGTGTGCTGGGGATCAGTGGTCGCAGGTGGCTCTTCACTGGTCATGAAGCGGCGCTTCAGCGCCAGTACCTTCTGGGACGACGTACGCTATTACGGCGCCACCACCTTCGGCTATGTGGGCGAACTCTGCCGCTACCTGCTGAACCAGCCACCCAGTCGCCAGGATCGCAACCATCCGCTTCGCAAGATGATCGGCAACGGCCTGCGCCCCTCCATCTGGAAGGAGTTCAAGGAACGCTTCGGCATCGAGCACGTCGCCGAGTTCTACGCCTCCAGCGAGGGCAACATCGGCTTCACCAACATCCTGAACCTGGATAATACCGTGGGCATATCCTCTGCCCCCTACAAGCTGGTCCGCGTCAAGGAGGGCACCAAGGAACCCATCCGCAACAGCAAGGGCCACCTGGAAGAAGTGAAACAGGGCGAACCCGGCCTGTTGATTGGCGAGATCACCCAGAAATGGCAGTTCGAGGGCTACACCCAGAAGGAAGCCACGGAAAAATCCATCGTCCGCGACGCCTTCAAACCCGGCGATGCCTGGTTCAACACCGGCGACATGATGCGCGACATCGGCTGCCGCCACCTGCAGTTCGTGGACCGCATGGGAGACACCTTCCGCTGGAAGGGCGAAAACGTCTCCACAACGGAAGTGGAAAACAGCATTGATGGCTTTGGCGGCTTCGAGGAAGCCATTGTCTATGGCGTGGAAGTCCCCGGTACCGACGGCAAGGCCGGCATGGCCACCCTGGTGCCCCGGGAGCAGACGCCGGACCTCGACGCTTTTTACCGGTATCTGCGGGACAACCTCCCACTCTATGCCATTCCCGTCTTCCTGCGGCTGACGGAGAGCATCGAAAAGACTGGCACCTTCAAGTACAAGAAGACGGACCTCCGGAAACAGGCTTACCACCCCGGCGATGACGGGGATCGGGTTTTCGCGCTGTTGCCCGGCACGCGGGAGTACCAGGAAATTGATGCGAATACGGCCCGAGCCATTGACCAGGGCGAGTACAGTTTCTGATGACGGAGAGGAGCTGATGGCCGCAACAGACAAGCCAAGCATCCACTGCTTTGGGGATGATGCCCTGGGCGAGGCGGACACCGTCGCCCTCTGGCAGAAGCTACGCAGCGGTGAGTGCAGCGTCCGGGAGCTTACCGAGGCGGTTATTGCACGAATTGAAAAGGTGGATCCATCGCTGAACGCCATGGCGTTCCGTTCCTATGAACGGGCACGCGGCGCTGTGTCCCATGGTAATGGACTTTCCGGCATCCCGTTTCTGGTCAAGGACAACACCGATCTGGCCGGTCTCCCCACGGGCCATGGCTCCGCCGCCGTGGCCCGAAGGCCGGCGAAGAAAGACGGCGCCTATGCCAGCCAGCTCCTGAGTACCGGGCTGAACGTGCTGGGCAAGACCAACCTGCCGGAGTTCGGCTTCAACGCCACCACCGAACCAGCCCACGATGAGCCCACACGCAACCCCTGGAACCCGGAGTTTTCCTCCGGCGGCTCGTCCGGCGGCTCGGCTGCATTGGTCGCCGCCGGCGCGGTTCCCCTGGCACACGCCAATGACGGCGGCGGCTCCATCCGCATTCCGGCTGCCTGCTGCGGCCTGGTGGGCCTGAAACCCACCCGGGAGCGTCATCGCATGACCGACCAGGCGAAACAACTGCCCATCAACGTACTCAGTGAAGGCGTGGTCACCCGGACCGTCCGGGACACGGCACTGTTTCACGCCGAGATGGAAACGGTTTACGCGAACCGCAGGCTTCCTCCCATTGGTCGCGTCGAAGGCCCTGGCAACAGGCGCCTGCGCATCGGCCTGATGACGGACTCCATCAACGGCCACCGAACCGACGACGACACGCGCCAGACCGTTGAAGCCACAGCGCGTTTATTGGAGCGTAACGGCCATATCGTGGAATCTGTGGCGCCGCCAGTGAAGCCCTCCTTCCCCGAGGACTTCAAGCTCTACTGGGGCTTCCTGGCTTTCATGGCGGAGAAGCTGGGCTGGCATGCCTTCGGCCGGGGTTTCCGGCCGGAGAAGATGGACGGGCTTTCAAAGGGGCTGAGCCGGCACTACCGGCACAATATGTGGCGGACCCCGACCATGGTGGCACGGCTCAAGCGGACCCGGCATCAATATGCGCATTTCTTCCGCACCTACGATGCGCTGATCTCACCGGTCCTCGGCCACACAACGCCGCGTATTGGCTACCTGTCGCCCGATGTCCCCTTTGAAACGCTCTTTGAACGCCTCCAGGCCTATGCCAGCTTTACACCCTACTTCAATACAGCGGGCGGCCCGGCACTCTCCATGCCCATGGGGAGGACGGCCGACAACGTACCCATCGGCGTCCATATCGCCGCCGGGCATGGCCACGAACGACTGCTCCTGGAGCTTGGTTTCGAACTGGAGGCGGGTTAGTCCGCCACCCTGAGCACGATCTTGCCGGTCGCCCGGCGTTCGCTCAGCCCGTTCAGGGCCTTGACGTAATCCTCGAAGGGATGAACCTCGCTGACACGGGGGCGGATCCTGCCTTCGCCGTAGAGCTTGAGCAGCTCCATGATGTTCTGCATGTTTGTCTTGGGTTCTTTCATGGTGAAGTTGCCCCAGAACACGCCCACTACCGAGCAGCCTTTGAGCAGCGGCAGGTTGCCTGGAATCTGCGGAATGGTGCCGGAGGCGAAGCCGATGATCAGGTGCCGGCCATTCCAGGCCATGCAGCGCAGGGCCTGCTCGGTGAAATCGCCGCCAACCGGGTCATAGACTACGTCCACGCCCTGGCGGGCCCGGCTCTTCACCGCGTCCTTGAGGTTTTCCTCGGTGTAGTTGATCAACTCATCCGCGCCGGCTTCCTTCGCCACATCCAGCTTGGCCTGAGTACTGGCAGCGGCAATCACATGGGCCCCCATCGCCTTACCCAGCTCCACGGTCGCCAGGCCAACACCACCACTGGCGCCCAGCACCAGCAGCTTCTCGCCTTCCTGCAAATTCGCCCGCTGCTTCAGCGCATGATAGGACGTCCCGTAAACCATGGAGAACGAGGCCGCCTCTTCGTCACTCATCCCGTCCGGAATCGGGATCAGCTGACCCTCGGGCACCGCAATCTCCTCGGCAAAGGCACCATAACCGGTCAGACCCATGACCCGGTCCCCCGGCTTGAAGCGACTGACCTTATCACCCACCTCAAGCACCTCACCGGCCATTTCACCGCCCGGCGCGAACGGCATCTGCGGCTTAAGCTGATACTTACCCTCAATAATCAGCGTATCCGGAAAGTTCAGCCCGGCCGCCTTCACCCGAACCTTGACGCTGCTTCCCTTAACCTCAGGGGAATCCAGCTCCCCGATCTCAAGTTTCTCGGCGGGGCCGTATTCATGGCACAGAATCGCTCGCATCCCTCAGTCTCCATTATTGATTCATGTTGGCGTTATCGTGATGTCGGAAGAGTGGGAGCGGGGAGCGCTTCACGGGAAGCTCTGGAGCCAGGGATGGCGGAAGCGCAGCCTACAGGGACGTACTCGTGGCGATTCCCGTGAAGCGCTCCCCGCTCCCGCCCACGCTACAAACCAACAATCAACCTAATCCCCCCAATGACATCAATCAAATAAATCCTGCTCATCAGCCCGCATCAACGTACTTTATACAGAACCAGACAACACCCAACCAACTAGGCGCCCGCCCGCAAAGCACGTTAAGCTCACCCAATAACCGACTGCCAACAAGGAGGCACCATGCGTACAGCAATAACCCTCACCCTAATGCTTGCGCCCATGCTTGCCGTCTGTGGCAGTGGCGAATCCACTCATCACGATTTCGAGCTTGAAACCGTCGCCTCCGGCCTGAAGCATCCCTGGAGCCTGACCTTCCTGCCAGACGGCGATGCACTGGTCACCGAGCGCGCGGGCCGCCTGAGGCTGATTGACGATGGCAAGCTGCAGGATTCACCCATAGGGAATGTCCCCAAGGTTGCCGCACAGGGCCAGGGCGGGCTTCTTGATGTGGTTCTGCACCCGGATTTTGAAACCAACCGCCAGCTTGTCATCAGCTATGCCCACCGCACCAGTGAGGGCGTGACGACGCGGGTCAGCAAGGCGAAGCTCGAGGATAACGCACTCCGGGACCGGGAAGTGATCTTCGAGGCCCTGCCACGCTCTTCAACGACCCGACACTTTGCCGGGCGCATGGTCTTTGATGACGACAACAACCTGTATATCGCCGTGGGGGATCGTGGTGAGAAGGACCGGGCCCAGGATACCGGGGATGACGCCGGTGGCGTGCACCGCATCACCATGAACGGCGAACCCGCTCCCGATAACCCCTTTCTGGATGATCCAGGCACCAACAACACGTTCTACACCTATGGCAACCGCAACATCCAGGGCATGACACGGCATCCCGAAACCGGCGAAATCTGGAGCCACGAACACGGCCCACAGGGCGGCGACGAGATCAACATCATCCGTGCCGGCACCAACTATGGCTGGCCGGAAATCACCTACGGGATTGATTACGACGGCAGCATCATTTCCGAAAAGACCCATATGGAGGGCATGGCCCAGCCACTGCACTACTGGGATCCCTCCATCGCCCCTTCCGGCATGGCCTTCTACACCGGTGATGCATTCCCGGACTGGAAGGGGGATCTGTTTGTCGGCGCGCTGGTCATGGAAAAGCTGGTTCGACTCCGCCTTGACGAGGAGACCGTTAAGCAGGAGGAAGACCTGCTGACGGACAATGGCGAGCGGATCCGGGCAGTCGTTGACGGGCCCGACGGGCACCTCTGGCTGCTGACTGATCACGCGAACGGGCGGGTTGTCAGGCTAGCCCAGTAATCGCTTCGCCAATCCCGGACTGGCCCTCATTGACCACCTGGTCACGGCCCCGGGATTTGGCCTGATAGAGTCGACGATCCGCAGACACCAGGAGCTCGCTGACCTCCCGTCCATCCGCGGGATACTCCGAGATACCGATACTGATCGTGACTTTCAACTGTTCACCACCCACGCTAATAGGCGTTTTTGCCAGATCGGCCCGCACTGCTTCCGCAATCTGCAGGGCGCCCTCGGTCCCCGTCCCGGGCAGGAGCACAAAGAACTCTTCGCCGCCCCAGCGCGCCGGGGTATCCGTGCGTCGTAAACGCGTCCGGAGAAGATCAGCAACCTGACACAACGCCTGATCACCGGCGTCATGGCCATACTGGTCATTCACAGCCTTGAAATGGTCAAGATCCATGCCCAGCACGCAGAAGCCCGCGCCCGTGCGCTCGGCTTCACTCAGGGTTCGATCCAGGAGTTCGCGCAGGCGTTTGCGGTTGGGAAGTCCGGTCAGCGAATCCGTGGCGGCAAGCTGTTGCAGACGCTCCTCCGCCTTTTCGCGGGAATATTCGTAAACATGGATCAATCCGGTCACCACCACGCTGCTGGCCACAACATCGGCCATGCCGGTAAAACCGTGCAGGGTCTGGTCGAGAAAGTTCACGTAATACACCGCCCAGGCCGCTGCAAGAAAGCCCAGCGATAACACCAGACCCAGTTGGCGGCCATGCAGAAAGTGAGTGATTATGGGAATAATCAGGATCCAGACAAAAACCGTTTTTGAATTACTGGCGGTGACCAGGGCTGTTATCAGCATAGCGAAGAAAAGAAGCAGGTAGAGTAATCCCCAGTGCCGGGGATAACGGCTTCTCCGCACTATCACCATCAGGATGCCGGACAGAAGGGCTACACTGAGCTCGACAGCCCCGAGTGTCAGGAGCCCCCGGTAAAGGTTGAGGACACCAAACCCGCTGGCAAAAACCATGGTCAGGACGAGCAGTGCGCGCAGCAGCGTTATCCGCTGGACACCTGCTGAGGAATACTGATCCTGCTCAATGAGTCTCATCTCCGCTTCTCCTTGTCGGATAAGACAATCAGCGACGTAGTATCACAGAATCATCAACAGCGGCCTATAGTCGCCTTCCATTTTTTTTGACCCTCGTCATTGCATCGGCCCATGGAGATAATGCCAATCCGGAGGTGGAGGGTAATGGCGGGTTATCACGGTGCCGCGTCGGTTACGACACGGTTGCGCCCCTGGTTCTTGGCTTCATAAAGGCGGTTGTCGGCAGTGATCAGCAGTTCCCGGACAGTGCTTCCGTCTTCAGGAAACTCGGCAATGCCGATGCTTGTTGTGATCACCAGGTCATCCCCGTCCGCCCTGACCGGCGATGCGGCAAGAGCCTCGCGAACAGCCTCCGCAACCTGAGCAGCGCCGTCCCGACCTGTGCCCGGAAGCACCACCATAAATTCCTCGCCCCCCCAGCGGGCCGGCGTATCCGCCTGGCGCAGACGCCGCTTCATGACCGCCGCCACCTCCTGCAGCACCTGATCCCCGACGTCATGCCCATAGCGGTCATTAACCGACTTAAAATAGTCCAGATCCAGACCAAGGATACTGAAGCCGGCCTTCGTGCGATGGCTCTCTTTGACCGTATAATCCAGTAGCTCGCGCAGGTGCTTGCGATTCGGCAGGCCAGTCAGGGAATCCGTTGAGGCGAGCTGATGGAGCCGTTCCTCCGCCTGTTCACGGGAGTATTCGTAGGCGTAGACGCCGCCTGTGAGTACCAGGCTGCAGGCAACCACGTTGGTCAGGCCCACCAGGTCGAGAAGTTCAGTTGGCAGCTGTGAGTTTTCGTTAAAGCTGGGCTGGCTTATGCTACGGGGAACCTCAGCGCATCAGTCCAGGAGAACCAATGTCATTACCCTACGCCAGCTTCCATGATGGAAGCCGCTTCGAATCGCCCATCAGCAAGGTAGTGTGTGTGGGCCGGAACTATGCCGAACACGCCAAGGAGCTGGATAACCCGGTTCCGACGCAACCCCTGCTGTTTATGAAACCGCCCTCCTCCGTGGTGCGGCTAGAGGATCCGATCGTTCTTCCCACAACGGATGAAGCCGTGCATTATGAAACCGAGCTGGCCCTGCTCATTGGCCGAACCCTGCGAGGCGCCGGCGAGACCGCAGCGATGGAGGCCATTGCGGGTGTTGGCCTCGCACTGGACCTGACCCTGAGAGAACGCCAGAGCCAACTTAAGGCCGAAGGCCACCCATGGGAAGTCGCCAAGGCGTTTGACGGCGCATGTCCGCTTTCAGCGTTCGTTCCGATTGATGCATTCCGTGATACGGATCGTTTCCGGTTTTCGCTGAGCGTTGACGCCGAGCTGCGCCAGGACGGTGACACCGCGGACATGATCAAACCCATTCCAGCGCTGCTGTCGTATATGAGTGAACACTTTACGCTGGAGCCCGGAGACGTGATCCTGACGGGAACGCCGGCAGGCGTCGGCCGGCTTGAGTCCGGCCAGCAACTGGTACTGACCCTGGAAGACCGGCTGCGTATCGAAACAACCGTCTCCTGACCCCCTGAACGAGGCACTATGAGCAGAAAACCGGTAACCACCCGAACCGGGCGCTTCTTCCGCCTGGCCGGCATGACCAGCTCCGTCGCCACCAGTTACGCAACGCGCAAGGCGCGTGGCTGGTTCAGCGAGGAAACCGAAGAGAGCCGACACGATTACTACAACCGCATGGCCGAGGAAATCGTCGACACCCTGGGGGAGCTCAAGGGTGCCGTCATGAAAGTGGGCCAGATCGCCTCCCAGACCCAGGACTTCCTGCCCCGGGAACTCACCGACGCCCTGCAGCGCCTCCAGAAAGAGGCGCCGGCCATGGATTACGAGGTCATCAAGGACCAGATCGAAAGCGAACTCGGGGACCGCATCGAGAACCTCTTCGCCGAAGTGGACGAAACACCCTACGCCGCCGCCTCCATCGGCCAGGTCCACCGGGCGCGCCTGAACGACGGCCGGGAAGTCGTCGTCAAGGTCCAGTATCCCGGCGTGGACCGCTCCTGCGACTCAGACCTGCGGCAACTACGCACCGCCCTGCGCCTGGGCGGCCTGCTGAAAATGCCCAAGGAAACGGTAGACGAGCTGTTCAACGAAGTCCGTGACCGCCTCCACGAAGAACTCGACTACGAAAACGAAGCCCGCAACATCGAACAGTTCGCCCAACAGCACAGGGATGACCACTGGCTGTTGATCCCGGACGTCGTCCACGAACGCTCCTCACGCCGCGTGCTCACCATGGAGAAAGTCGAAGGCGACCACATCAGCGAAGTAACCCGCGAGCGCTACGACCAGGACACCATCAACCTCATCGGGCAACGCATCTTCCAGGCCATGGCCGACGGCCTCTTCCGCCACCGCGCCATCCACGGCGACCCCCACGCCGGCAACTTCGCCTACAGGCCCGACGGCACCATCATCCTCTACGACTTCGGCTGCATCAAAAACCTGCGCCCATCAACGGTGGAAGCCTACCGCAACTGCGTGATCGACGCCCTGAACGAAAACTACCAATCCCTCGACCAACACCTTATCCACCTGGGCGCCCGAGTCGAAGACCACCCCCCGGTAGACCCGGACTACTACGCCATGTGGCGCAACATCCTCTACCAACCCTTCGCCCCGGAAAACCAACCCTACGACTTCGCCCAATCCGACCTCCACCAACAAGTGGCGGCCAACACCCACACCGTCTTCAAACACCTCAACGCCTTCAAACCCCCCGTCGAAAGCATCCTGATCGACCGCATGGTCGCCGGCCACTACTGGATGCTGAAGCGCCTGGGCGTCAAAGCCGATTTCCGGCCGTTGCTTGAGGAGTACATAAAAAAGGAAGAAACAGCAGAATAGAGCTTGAATGCGCCCGGCACCCAGCTCGAAGTGGTGCGGCAGGGGCTCCCTTTCCGGGAGGCTCGTGGGCATGGATGCCCACGCGCCAGCGTACAGGGATGTATTAACAGCGGTCCCGGAAAGGGAGCCCCTGTCGCACCACCCGCACAATCCCAGGGAGGGGTTCACAGCGGTCCCTGAAAGGGAGCCCCCGCCGTGCCACCCGCACCAACCCTGAAGGCTAGGAGCAATTCACTCGGAGTCAATCAATTTCCCGGGATTCATGATGCCGTTAGGATCAAACACCCTCTTGATCCCCTTCATCACCACAATCTCCTCCGCGCTCTTGGTATAGCCCAGGTACTTCTTCTTAACCATCCCCACACCATGCTCCGCGGAAACACTACCGCCATAGCGCTGAACAATCTCAAAAACCAGATCATTCACCGTCTCACAGCGCTTGAAGAACTCCTGCTTCTCCATCTCCGCCGGTTTCAGGATATTCAAGTGGAGATTGCCATCACCGATGTGGCCGTACCAGATGATCTCAAAATCCGGATATTCTTTCTGCACTACCGAGTGGATCTCACTGAGGAACTCCGGGACCAGCGAAATCCGCACCGAAAGATCATTTTTGTAGGGCGTATGCGGTGCAATGGACTCCGAGATCCGCTCCCGCAGCTGCCACAGTTTCTCTGCCTGGCTCTCACTCTGGCTGATCACGCCATCCACGACCCAGCCCTGCTCCACGCAGTGCTCGAAAAGCGCCATGGCCTCTTCCATAACACCCTCGGAAATCGCCTCGAACTCCAGAAGCGCATAATAAGGGCACTCAGTCTCAAACGGCCTGGGCACCTGCGCATGGGCCTGAACATGATTGATGGCTTCATTGGAAAAGAACTCGTAGGCCGTCAGATCCAGCTTCGAGCGGAACGTCTGGAGTACATCCATGGTATTCGTCAGGTCATTCAGGCCCAGGACCATGACCGTCAGGTTGGACGGCTGTCGGGCCAGCTTCATCGTCGCCTCGGTAATGAAACCCAGCGTCCCCTCACCACCGATGAACAGCTGACGCAGGTCATAACCGGTATTGTTCTTCTCAAGGCCATTATTGAGTTCAAGAATCTCACCAGTACCCGTCACCACCTTCAGGCCGAGGACCCAGTCCCGGGTCATGCCGTAGCGGATTACCTTGATGCCACCGGCGTTGGTCGCGATATTGCCGCCGAGCTCACTGGAGCCCGCGGAGGCGAAATCCACGGGATAGTACAGCCCCTGCTCCTCGGCGTACTGCTGAAGCTGTTCAGTCACCACGCCCGCCTCGCAACGGACAAGACGATCGTTCGCATTGAAATCCAGGATTCGGCTCATGCGGTCCATGGCAACGACCAACTCACCGTTCGCCGCCACGGCACCGGCGCTGAGCCCCGTGCGTCCGCCGGAGGGAACCAGCGCAATGCTGTGCTCGTTCGCAAATCGAACGATGGCCTGCACCTCCTCCGTGCTTTTCGGCAGGACTACCGCGATGGGCGCCGGCTCGTAGATGCGGGTCCAGTCGCAGCCGTAGGCCGCGAGGTCGTCAGGCGCCGTGAGAACCTTGCCCCCATCGGTCAGCAGTGCTTCAAGGGTTTGCGGATCAAAAGCTGTGCCCGTGCTACTCATAGACTCGGAAATCCTCTGATGTCTGTTCAAAATCCGATCAAGAATCGGGAAATTCAGGGGAGCTATGCTACCATAGCTGTTCCCAGGATGCGGATAATACCGCAACTACTTGATTTTATTTCATTTTTTCGAAAACCTGATTAAATCTGGATTCTGTCATGGCTAACACATCGCTCGACAAAAGTAAGATCCGTATTCTACTGCTCGAAGGTGTCCACCAATCCGCCGTGGAAAAGCTCAACGCTGCCGGCTACACCAATATTGAACTGCTGAGCCATTCGCTGGCGGAAGAAGACCTGCTGGAAAAAATCGCCGACGCCCATTTTGTCGGCATCCGCTCACGCACCCAGCTCACCGAGAAAGTCTTCGACCACGCGAAAAAACTCGTCGCGGTCGGCTGCTTCTGCATCGGCACCAACCAAGTCGACCTGGAAGCCGCCAAGAAACGCGGCGTGGCCGTGTTCAACGCGCCTCACTCCAACACCCGCAGTGTTGCGGAGCTGGTCCTGGCCGAAGCCATTATGCTGCTGCGTGGCACTCCCGAGAAGAACGCGGCGGCTCACCGCGGCGTCTGGAAGAAATCCGCCAACAACAGCTATGAGACCCGGGGCAAGAAACTGGGCATCATCGGCTACGGCAACATCGGCACCCAGCTCAGCGTTGTCGCGGAATCACTGGGCATGGACGTCTACTTCTACGATGTGATCTCCAAGCTGCCCATCGGCAACGCCACTCAGGTGGGTTCCATGAAAGAACTGCTGGCGATCTCCGACGTGGTCACGCTGCACGTACCGGAAACCGAGTCCACCCGTAACATGTTCGGGGCTCAGGAACTGGAACAGATGAAGGAAGGCAGCATCCTCATCAACGCTTCCCGTGGCACTGTCGTGGACATCGAGGCACTGACCGAGACCCTGCGTTCGGGCAAGTTGCTGGGCGCGGCCATCGACGTCTTCCCGACCGAACCCAAGTCCAACGACGAGGAATTCGTATCGCCGCTGCGCGAGTTCAACAACGTCATCCTCACGCCCCATGTTGGCGGCAGTACGGTTGAAGCCCAGGAGAACATCGGCTTCGAAGTGGCGGAAAAGCTGGCCACCTATAGTGATAACGGCACTTCCGTTGGCTCGGTCAACTTCCCGGAAGTGGCGCTGCCCTCGCATCCGGACCAGCACCGCCTGCTCCACATCCACCAGAACATCCCGGGTGTGATGTCCGAGATCAACCAGATCTTCTCGGAAAATGACATCAACGTCTGTGGACAGTACCTGCGCACCAATGATGAGATAGGTTACGTCGTCATCGACGTCGACAAAGCCTACAGCGATGTGGCCCTTCGCAAGCTAAAGGAAGTGAAGGGCACCATCCGGGCACGGGTACTGTTCTGAGAAGGAATTGACATGTCTATGAAGGACACACTGATTCAGAAGCTGGAAAAACAGGTGGACAGCTGGGAAAGCCGGCTGGACACCCTCAAGGCCCAGTTCAATGAATACAAACAGAAAGCGGAAAACCAGGAAGCCACGGAAGAGCTGAAACAGGAGACCGCCAAGCGGATCAGTGATCTTCAGGAAAAGGTCGAATCCGCCCGCAGGCGCCTTTCCGAACTGCGTGAAAGCGGTGAATCACATGTCAAGGAGATCCGCGGCCAGGTTGAAGACTGGCTGAACCGGAACTCCTGAGCCCTGGGGCACCCGGCCGAGTCCGGGTGCGCACCCTCCTTATACTAAACCAATCTATCAAGATGAAACATAATTCTTTCTGGTCATATGCAACCAGTGCTAGGCTGCGCTATCACTGACATGACCCGTAGAGAATCTGCATGGATTGGGCCGGCTGGACAAGCCTTCTGACGGTGGTTGCCGTTCTCACAACCCTGATGACCACGCGCCTGGCCACGGATATGGTCATGCTAACGGCGCTTATATTCCTCAGTGTCTCCGGCATTCTTACCCACCAGGAGGCCCTGGCGGGCTTCAGCAACAGCGGTCTCATCACCGTCGCCTTCATGTACGTCATCGCCGCCGGCATCCATAACACCGGCGGACTGGACTGGATCATCAAGAATGTGCTCGGGCGCCCGGCATCCGTGCGCTACGCCCAGGCCCGGGTAATCGCGCCGGTCGCCGGCCTCAGCGGCTTCCTGAACAATACCCCGGTGGTGGCCACCTTCATCCCGGCCGTGGCGCGCTGGGCGAGGCATCAGCAGGTACCCCTGCCCCCGCTGCTGATGACACTCAGTTACGCCGCCATTCTCGGTGGCACCCTCACGCTCATCGGCACCAGCACCAACCTGATTGTGAACGGGCTTTACATGGATCTGGCTGATTCCGAGGGTTTCCACCTCTTCGACATCACCTGGGTGAGCGTGCCCGTAATCCTGATCGGGCTGGCCTTCATTGTCCTCTGGTTGCCTTTCGCCCTGCGCTCGCGCACGGGCAACGGCAAGCAGATGTTCGGGGACTTCCGGGAATACACCGTGGAGATGGCCGTTGCCAACGACGGCCCCCTGGTGGGTCAATCCGTACAGGACGCAGGACTGCGCCACCTTCGGGGGCTTTACCTGGTGGAAATCGAGCGCGAAGGCGGGGTTGTCACGGCCGTCCCTTCCGAGGAACGGCTGCGCAGCGGTGACCGTTTGGTGTTTGCCGGCGACGTGCAATCGGTTATGGAACTCCGCCAGATCCGCGGACTCGTCCCCTCCACGGAGGAACAGCCCCTGCTCGCCAAGGAAGCCCCGGAACGCCGCATCGTGGAGGCGGTGGTATCTCCTGAGTGCCTGGCCGTGGGCAGCACCATCCGCGAGAGCCGGTTCCGCGAGAAATACGGAGCGGTTGTTCTGGCCATCGCGAGGAACGGCCGCCGTATTGAGGGCAATCTCGGAAATATTCGACTGGAACCGGCAGATACACTGCTCCTGGAAGCGCGCCCCGTCTTTGTCACGCGCCAACGCTATTCCAGGGATTTTCTGCTGGTCAATGACACTGAAGAAGAAAGCCCGGACCACCGCAAGTCCTGGCGAGCCTGGGCCATTCTCATCGGCGTGGTTCTGCTGGCCGCCACGGACACCCTGAGCATGCTCCACGCCGCCATGGTCGGCGCCCTGGCCATGCTCCTGACCAACTGCCTGACCCTGAACCTGGCCCGACGCAGCCTGGACGGCCACGTACTGCTGACCATCGCCTGCTCCTTCGCCCTCGGCAACGCCCTGGACAAGACCGGCGCCGCCACCTGGCTCGGCCACGGAATGCTGTCCTTCACCGCGGGCGACTACCTGCTGATGCTGATCGCCACCTACGTACTGGTGAACGTCATGACCGAAATGATCACCAACAACGCCGCCGCCCTCCTGACCCTACCCATCGTCCTGGCCGTCACCCAGAACGCCGGCATGCCAGCGGAACCCTTCGTCCTCACACTGATGATGGCCGCCTCAGCCAGCTTTGCCACGCCACTCGGCTACCAGACAAACCTGATGATCTTCGGCCCCGGAGGATTCCGGTTCATAGACTTCGCGAAGGCGGGATTGCCGCTGAACCTGATCTGCGGCATTGCGACGGTTATGACGGTCTCACTCCTCTACCCACTCTAAGCCAGACTGAATGAAGCAGGGTGCGGGGAGTCTTTTCAGGGAAGCTCCGGAGCCATGGATGGCGGAGGGCAGCGTACAGGGACGTATTCAGAGCGATTCCCTGACAGTCCACCCACACCGCTGCATCCTTCTTCACTCCCCCAAAACCAAACTCACTCCATCGGCATCAACTGAATCTCCACCCGCCGATTCTGCTGCCGACCCTGCTCCGTCTCATTACTGGCAACCGGGAACCGCGGCCCATAACCCGTAGTGTGAAGCCGACCCTGAGCCACCCCCTCATTAAGAAGGTGGGCCGCCACAGACTGAGCACGACGCTCGCTCAACTGCTGGTTGTACTCAAAACTTCCGGTACTGTCGGTATGCCCGCCAACGGCGATTGCCGTCTGATCGAACTCCTTGACCACCACGACTACGGAATTGAGCACCTCATAGAACGACGACCGGATGCTGGACTCATCCACATCGAAGGTGATGTTCCCCGGCATGATCAGCTCAATCTGGTTCCCATTACGCTTCACGCGCACACCGGTACCCTCAAGCTTCTGCCGCAGTTCCGCCTCCTGGCGATCCATGTACTGGCCCACGCCAGCACCAATCAGACCGCCTGAAGCCGCACCGATCAGGATACCCTTATTCCGGTCCCCTTTGCTGGACGTGGCAGCCCCGGCCGCAGCCCCGGTAACCGCGCCAATAATGCCGCCCATCATCGTTTTGGACGTCTTCTCTTCACCCGTATAGGCGTCCTGTGTCGCACAGCCGCTGATCATCGCCGCGCTGACCACTACGGCCACAAGCACTTTTTTCATCAAATCGTCTCCAGAGTTTCGTTGGTTGTGTCCTGCGACGCCAGAAGCCGTTCCATTTCCGCGGAAACCGCTCCCAGCACCTGCCCCAGTATCGGTTCGGCCTCATTCACCAGGTGATGACGGGCTTCGGGGATCTGATAGAGCCTGACCCGTCGGAACTTGCGCCTTAAGAGCCGAAGGTTGTGGCGCCATTCCACGGTCGTGTCCTGCTCACCCTGCACGATGGCCAGATCATAGTCCACAGGCAGGGCTGCTTCGATACGTGAAACCCACCGTCGCAGGGCCGTCAGCCACGCCATCGCAATGCCCTGGGCCTGAAGAGGATCATGGTCCTTCAGGAAGCGGAGAAACTCGCTGTCACTGCTGTTGGTGACGAATACCCGTTTCCACTGATCCTGAAAGGGGAGGGTCAGAGTATGGACCAGCTTCCCCATCCGGAACCCCGCGGGGCGAACCAGCGGTGCGAGCAGAACCACGCCCCTGAAGGCGATGGCCTCGGGCGCCTCGCGACAGGACAGCAGGTAGTCCACCAGAACGCCGCTACCGGTGCTCTGTCCGATCCCAATCCAGGGGCCTTCTGTCTGACCCCGACTCAGGGCCAGAACGGTCAGCAGAATCCGCTGATATTCCCGGAAACTCTGAATCGCCGTGGGCTCCCCACTGGAAAGGCCGTGCCCGGGAAGATCGTAGATGAGCACGTCCATGCCCTGGTCCAGGCAATGGTGGATTATGCGGCTATAAAGGCCGGTATGATCCAGGTAGCCGTGAAAAAGGAACACCGTGCCGAGACTACCGGGCTGGTGGTAATAGTGAACCGCCAGCCGGTAGCCCGCCGCGTCAAGATACCCCAGTCGATAGGCTGTGTTCGGGGTATCCGGACCAAGCTCCAGGCCATAGAAGCGGAGATAGGGATACACGGGTTCGCCGGGTGCCGCGGTTTCCGCAAAGCGGAATGGCGGCATGGCGCTCACGACGGCTTCACGGTCCCATGAGGATGCGTAGACAGTAGCTTCCGGCTGTTCGCTGTATAACGTCATTCCAGAAGATGGCGCCTGAAAAAATCGAGTTGGTCCGATGAGGAGCGCTCGAAACCCTCTCCAGTGTAGATATCGAAGTGGCCCATCCCATCATACCGACGAAGCTCCGCCCGGAAACCGGCCTGTTGAGCCGTCTTTTCAGCCGCCTCCGGCGGCGCCACTGAATCCTCGGAACAGGTGATGATAAGGGCAGGACAGGGCAGACGCTTCGCATGGCGTACCGGGCGATAGAACGGCAGCTGCAGCGCAATGCGGGCCGCCAGCTCGTTGCGCCAATCTTCGGGCGTAATGCTCTTATAGCCGGGAAGGGCATCATCGGTGGCCATGGCGGCTGTTTCCCCGGGATTGGCGACTATGGGGGCATACAAGGGAGAACGCCCAAGCAACCCACGGACCTGATCCCGCAGGCCCAACGCACTGAGCCTCGTGAGACCACCGAGACCTGCGTATCCAAGCACATTGGTGACCGCCGCCAGGCCATCCATCATCGGACCCTGGGAGGAAACCGCTGCAACCCGGCCATCGCGGGCCGCGGCAACAATCACATGCCCGCCGGAGAACGATGAGCCCCAGAGCGCGATACGCTCGGGATCAATCCCCTCCTGCTCGCGGGCATAGTCAATCGCCGCCTGCCAGTCGGCAAGCTGGCGGGACACGGAAACCAGCTGGCGCGGCTCACCCTCGCTGTCACCGAAATGGCGATAATCGAAAAGCAGCACCGGAAATCCGGCTTCCGCGAAGACACGGGCATAGGGAACCAGCCCCGCATCCCGGGTCCCGCCAAGACCATGTGCCATAACGATGCAGGGTGCAGGCTCCGATACCGGTGTCTCCGGCCAGAACCACCAGGCGGCGATGGCATCGCCGCCCACCCGAAAGCGCACATCCGTCTGTTGCAGTTCCATTAATAGGCTCCGTCGCGTCTCTTCTAGTTACGCATCAGATCAGGCAGAAAGAGAGCAATCTGCGGGAAAATAATCAGCAAGGCGGTGGAGAGCAGGAGGATCGCCACAAAGGGTGGCGTCCCACGGATCACTTCCAGATAGGGTCGCCTGAAAATCGCCACGGCAGTGAATATGTCACATCCGAACGGTGGTGTCGCCGACCCGATCGCCGCCTGTAGCACCACAAGTGTTCCGACGTGAACCGGATCCAGGCCTGCGGTAGCGATTGCGGGCGCGAAGATTGGTGTCAGTACCAGGATGACCACGATGGGATCCACAAACATGCAACCCACGAAGTAGGCCACGGAAATCAGAATCAGCAGCTGGTAGGGGTGCTGTGAGGCCGCCGTGAGCATATCACCGAGCAACAGGCTGGGGATCTGAGCGAATGAAATCATCCAGGAGAACGCCATGCCCGCCGCCACCAGAATAAAGACCACAGCCGTGATCATTCCGGTTGAGAGCGCAATTTCCGGGATCTGGGACATCTTCACCTGCCGGTAGATGACCATTTCCAGCAGCAACGCATAAGCCACGGACATCGAGGCTGCCTCCGTGGGGCTGAAGGTACCGGAATAAATACCGCCAATGATGATAACCGGAAATCCGCCGGCCAGAATGGAACGCTTGAGCGCCACGAGCCGCTCGGACCAGCTCGCCTTGGGCAGAACCGGTATGCCCTTCCAGACGGAAATGCCGTAACAGTAGAGGGAAAAAAGCGCGAGGATCATAAGCCCTGGACCAATACCGGCAATAAAGAGGGCCCCGACCGAAGTGCCGGAGACAACGCCGTAAATGATCATCCCAATGGACGGCGGGATCAGCAGCGCAATATCACTGGCATTGATGATCAGGGCGATGGAAAACCGGTCCGTATAACCGGCCTCAATCAGCCTGGGCCTGAGTGGTCGCCCCATGGCCACAACCGTGGCCTGGGTCGAACCTGAAACCGCGCCGAACATGGTGCAGGAAATAGCAGTGGTCACGGGTAGGCCACCACGGATGTGGCCCACGAACTTGCTGACCACATCCAGCAGCCGGTTCGCCGTGTTGCCTTTGATCATGATATCGGCGGCAAGTATGAACATGGGGACTGCCACCAGAACAGTCTGCTCCACCCCGCCGATCATCTGTTGAACCAGGTTGGAGGGATGCAGCCCCGAGAATTTCGCCATCAGCAGCAGCAGGGCGCCAACTGTCAGCGGCACCATCATGGGATACCCCATGAGCAGCAGGACGATCATCACAACGCCCACAAGCAGAGCGGCATCGGAAGTTGCCATGGAGGCGATGTTCAACCACTCCAGAAAATCAATCACGGTTATCGCCCCCCTCGCCGTTATTGTTTTCCTCAGCGACTGTCAATTCCTCATCACTTAGGCCGCTGGAGCTTGCCAGCCCCGGGTCCACGCCCTCTTCCTCATACTCGTCCTTCTGGTACCAGGACAGGTAATTCTCACGACTGATCAGGTTGCGAACGCCGGCAAGAAAAAACTGGATCCCCCCGAGCATAAAACCGAGAGGAACCACCATATAGTAAAGGTAGACCGGGAAGCCCGTGGAGGAAGTGACCCGACACTGGCCGGAACGCGCCTCGACAAGGTCGATGAAAAGACCAAACAACCAGTAGGCCAACAGCAGACCCACAAGAATGGAAACCCCGAGAGCAAGACTCTGCTGCCAACCGCGAAGCGATTGAACCAGCCTCGCATGCAGGGCTTCCACGAGGCGGATACCATGCCCGGCAAGGGCTAGGGCCACCACGGTGATAATGACACCAGCGGTCAGGGGCATCCCGCCCAGGGGCATATTGAACAGGCCAAGATTCACGGCTTCCGGCAGGACCCGGCAGCTTCGCTGGGCCGCTCCGGCGTAGTTCCATGCGTAATCGGCAAACACGAACAACAGCCCGGCAGTCGTGAAACTGACGAAAATCAGCAGAATCTTCTGGCCCAGCGGCGGCAGCAGATCGTGCACCGCCGAAACGCGTATGTGGCGGGCATGGCGCGCGCCGATCCCGATACCAAGAAAGGTCACCATGACCAGCAGTATCTGCGCGGCATCATTGGCAAACTGCAGGCTGAACCCCATCAGGTTCCGAGCAAGAACATTGGCGACGGTTACCACCGCCATCGCGATCACGCACGTAATAAGGGCGCTTCGCTCAAACCAGTCGAGCCCCGTGTCCACCCATTCGAATGAACTCTTGGAAATCGCCTTCCATACCGGTGCTGAACCGGTATTAGCCCGGTCGTTCATTGGATACTCCCTCAATCGACCTCTGGTAACAATAGCGGGTAGACCTGCCCTTGAGCAACAATGCAACGTAAACGGATTCTGCAAACGCAAAATTCCACGAAGGACTTTTGCTGAACAAAAACTGTGTTATGTTTAAAGGGGATAACCAAAAAAAATCCATTCAGGGAGACACGTTATGATCCAATCTCGCCAATGGCTGACAGGCCTGATGATGATATTTGCACTGAGTCTCTACGGCTGCTCGGATTCCGGTGAATCCGATTCCAGTGACTCCGGTGACGAGGGCAAGACCGAAGAGGAACTGGCTGCGGAAAGCGAACCGGACACCTGGCGCTTCGCTCTTGAAGAAGTGGAAGGCAGTGTTCAGGACGCCTACGCGAAGGAATTCAAGCGGCGTATTGAAGAAAAAACCGATGGTGGGGTAACGGTTGAAGTCTACCCTTACGGCACACTCGGTACCTCCTCCCAGCTCACCGAACTCATGCAGAATGGCGCGGTGGAACTGGCATTCGCCTCACCCGGCCATCTCGCGGACGCCATTCCGGAAGTCGGTATCTTCACCCTGCACTTCATCCTGTCCGAAGATCCGAACATAAACCGCGAAGTACTCTCGTCGCCGCAGACCTACGACCTGTTCCAGCCGCTCTATGAAAAGCAGGACCTTCAGCTTCTGGACATCGTTCAGGAAGGCTGGATGGTATGGAGCGCGGACAAGCCTCTGCGCAGCCCCGAGGACTTCGAGGACTTCAAGATTCGTACCATGACGTCCCCGATCCTGGTGGAATCCTACAAGGCCTATGGCGCCAGCCCGACACCGACGCCCTACTCCGAGGTCTACAGCGGTCTGCAGCTCGGCCAGATCGACGGACAGGTCAACCCGATCTTCGCCATCGAGGAAATGAGCTTCTATGAAGAGCAGGATGTACTCACCTCGGCACGTCATGCGCAATTCATCTCCACCTTTGCGGCGGGCAACGACTGGTTCGAAGGGCTGTCGGAAGATCGCCAGGAACTGATCACGGAGGTTCGTGACAACATGGTGCCCTGGATTGATGAGAAGCAGCGTGAATACAACGAAGAACGGCTGCAGAAGATCCTGGACGCGGGTGGTACGGAGTTTGTTGAGCTTACCGAAGAAGAGCGGGACGTCTTCCGCGAAGCCAGCAAAAACGTACGCCAGATCTACCTGGAGCAAGCGGGTGATAAAGGGGAGGAAATCCTCAACAGCATCCTGGAAAGAACCCAGAAAGCTGACGCTGACGCTGAAGGCGAAAGCGAAAGCGAAAGCGAAGGCGAAAGCGAAGGCGAAGGCGAAAGCGAAGGCGAAGAAATGGATGACGCGGCCTGAATCCGGTCACCATCCCATGAAACCCGGCCATGCGCCGGGTTTTTTTTGCCCGGAAAACGGATGAGAAGCTGGCGCTCAGCCGCTATAATGCGTCCACTCTTAGACTGATTCCGGGAGCGGACTATGAGCTTTAATGCCGCAACGGCCCGCCTTCTGGGGCTCATCCTGCTCGTTCTGCTCGCCAGTTGCAGCGATGCCCCACCTGAAACCAGTCCTACCCGGATCCAGGGCGAGGCCTTTGGCACTTTCTATCAGGTAAGTGTGGCCAACGATCTGGCTGACGAGCAGAAGGATACGCTTCGCAGCCAGCTTGAGGATGAACTGGACAGGGTGGACCGACAGATGTCCACCTACCGTGAGGACTCCGACCTGAATCGACTCAACAGCGCCGAGACCGGAGAGTGGGTAACACTGCCTGACCCCGTCATCCAGTTGCTCGCCCGGTCCCGGACGATTTCGCAAGCAACAGACGGTGCCTTTGATATTACCGTGGGGGGACTGGTTAACCTCTGGAGTTTCGGCCCCGAGGCACGCCCCCGGGAAAAGCCGTCTGAAGAGGCGCTTCAGCAACGCCTTGACCAGGTGGGCTTCCAGCAGCTGAACGTGGATCAGGATGCAGGCCGGGCCCGCCGGCTGAGCGACATTTACGTTGACCTATCAGCAATCGCCAAGGGGCATGCTGTCGACCGTCTCGCCACACTGCTTGAGGAGGGCGGTTACAAGGCCTACCTCGTCAATATTGGCGGCGATCTCCTGGCCAGGGGCCACAAACGTTCAGGAGAGCCCTGGCGGATTGGTATTGAGCTGCCTCGGGATGGCGAACAGGTGGCGCGGCATGCCCTGCCATTGGTGAATATGTCACTGGCGACGTCTGGAAACTACCGCAATTATTTTGAAGCCGATGGAAAACGGTATTCCCACACGATTGACCCGCGTGACGGGCGACCCGTGCAGCACAGGCTTGCCTCGGCGAGTGTCTTCCACCCGGAGAACACCATGGCGGATGCCCTGGCAACCGCCTTCATGGTAATGGGAACGGAAGAGTCCCTGGCCCATGCTCGGAAGAACGAGATCCCCGTACTACTGATTGAGCGGAAACAGGGCGGGTTTCGCACGCGGATATCCCCGGCGCTGAACGACCTGCTTGCCAGCGAAGACCGCGAGCGACTTTTAACCGACTGACCCGGAGAGGCTGCCATGACTGAAGTAACTGAACTGCAGTCCGAGGTCCAGGCGCTGCTTGAGGAAGAAGACTTCCAAACCGTTGTTGAGCTCCTCAATAACCGCCACCCGGCAGAAATCGGTGGGGTTATTGACGAGCTTGAAGCGGAATCGGCCTTCTTCCTGTTTGACCGCCTGGATCGCCGTACACAGGCGCGCATCCTGCCCTACATGCAGGAATCCCACCAGCTCAGCATGGTGCAGCACCTGAGCCGCCACGCCCAGGCCCGCCTGCTGACGGACATGAACGCGGACGAGCGCGCCGACCTCTACCAGGAACTGCCCGAGGAGGTCCAGGAAACCCTGATGCCGGCGCTCGCCAAGGCGGAACGGGAAGACCTGCTGCGCCTGACCAGTTACCCGGAGGGCACGGTCGGCTCGGTCATGACCAGCGAGTACGCCACGGTCCCGGCCCATATCACGGCACGTCAGGCCATCGAACGGCTGCGCTTCCAGGCCCTGAACAAGGAAACCATCTACGTGGCCTATGTGCTGGACGCGGATCGGCGCCTGCTGGGCATCGTCACGCTCAGCGGCCTGGTGGTGGCCTCCCCCCAGGAAGCGGTGGACGACCTGATGCAGACCGAGGTCGTGAGCGCCCACACCGATGCGCCCAGTGCCGAGGCCGCGCGCCTGATCGCGGATTATGACCTTCTCGCCATTCCCGTGGTGGATGACAATGAGCGCATGGTCGGGATCGTGACCCACGACGATGCCATGGACGTCCAGGAAGCCGAGGCCACCGAGGACATCCACAAGGGTGCCACGGTGGGCAACCTCCCCGGCAGCCTCAAGGAAACCGCGCTGACCACCCTCTACCAGAAGCGCATCCTCTGGCTGGTTCTGCTGGTCTTCGCCAACGTCTTCTCCGGTGCGGGCATTGCCATGTATGAAGACACCATCGAAGCCCACGTAGGGCTGGTGTTCTTTCTCCCGCTTCTGATTGCCAGCGCGGGTAATGCTGGCGCCCAGTCCTCCACCCTGATGGTGCGCGCCATTGCCACCGGGGATGTGGTCAGCCGTGACTGGCTCCGGATGCTGGCCCGCGAGATCAGCGTGGGCATGCTGCTTGGGCTGACAATGGCCATTGCCGTCGCGGGGATCGGCATGTACCGCGGGGGGCATGAGATGGCCATGGTGGTCGCCCTGACCATGGTGATCGTGGTATTGAGCGGCAGCCTGGTGGGCATGTCGCTGCCGTTCGTGCTCAACCGCCTGAACCTCGACCCCGCCACGGCCAGCGCGCCGGTGGTTACGTTTATTGCGGACGTGACCGGGATTCTCGTCTACTTTGCCATCGCCTCGGCGCTGCTTTCGATGCCCGGCGCCTAGGTGGCCATTCATGGCGTTTGTTGAGCGGATTTCCGACCTGAGCCCGGCTCGATGGAACCGTCTTGAGGGAACCGGCAATCCCTTCCTCAGGCACGAATTCCTGAGCGGGCTGGAGATCACCGGCTGTACCACCGCCGACACCGGCTGGCAGCCCCACCACTGGGTTGAAACGGACGACTCGGGCATCCTGAAAGCCGCCCTGCCCTGCTATCTCAAGACCCACTCCTTCGGGGAATATGTCTTCGACTGGGCCTGGGCTGAAGCCTGGGCCCATTACGGACTGGACTATTACCCCAAGCTGCTCAGCGCCATCCCATTTACACCCTGTGAAGGTCCCAGGCTCCTGGTCGCGCCCGGAGAGGATCCGTCCGGGGCGGGTAGCCAGGCCGCCCAGGCCATGCTTGATGAAGTCCAGGCGCAGTCCGCTTCCGGCTGGCACCTGCTGTTTCCCGACGGGAGCGCAAGACACAACCTTCACCGCGAGGAATGGATGACCCGGCTGAGCTGCCAGTTCCACTGGCACAACGAGGGGTTCAGCAGCTTTGAGGATTTTCTCGGGGCACTGAAATCCCGCAAACGCAAGCAGATCCGCAAGGAGCGTGGCGCCGTTACCGAGCAGGGCATCCACTTCCAGAAACTCCGGGGTGAGGACATTTCGGAACAGGCCCTGGACGCCTTCTTCCTGTTCTACCAGGCCACCTACCTCAAGCGCGGCCAACGCCCCTACCTCAACAGAGCCTTTTTCGAGCACCTGGTAAACGCCATGCCCGAGCAGCTTTTCCTGGTCATGGCCGTGCATGAGGGTCGCTACTGTGCCGCCGCTTTGTTCCTGCACGACCGGGAACGGCTCTATGGCCGCTACTGGGGCTGCCTTGAGGAATACGACCAGCTGCATTTCGAAGCCTGCTATTACCAGGGTATCGATTTCTGCATTGAACGGGGGCTGTCGCGGTTCGATGCGGGGGCCCAGGGCGAGCACAAACTCAAGCGCGGCTTCCGGCCTCACCTGTTCGAGTCCTTTCACTGGATCCAGGATCCCCGACTGCGCCCCGCCGTCGCCGATTTCTGCCGGCGGGAGGCACAGGCCGTCAGGGCTTACGCCCAGGAGGCGCGCCTGGAACTGCCTTTCAGGGAAAGTAACCTGTAACCGGATTATCCCCGGGCTGCGCCTGTGTTAGCCTTTGCCCATCCATCACAGGCCAAGTCCCGGACACCGGACCATGCAAACGATCAAGACGGTTCTGCTTCGCACCCTCAGCCTTTTCATCGTCTGGTGGGCCCTGACCGAAGGTGACGGGTCCGGCGCGCCCTTCGGGGCCGTGGTATCGCTGATGGTCGCACTGGTTTCCGTCCGGCTTTTTCCGCCCGGAACCTATGCGGTCCGTCCCGGCACCTACCGCCTTCGTGCCCTGGGCACCCTCCTTTTTACGGGCCACTTTCTCGGCAATTCCGTCATCGCGGGCGTGGATGTGGCCCGGCGACTGGTGCTGCCCCGGCTTCCAGTGGACCCGGGGACTCTGAAACTGACCACCACACTCCCCGAAGGCAGCCCCCGGTGGCTGCTGGCTAATGCACTCTCGCTGATGCCGGGCACACTCAGTGTCAACCTCAGTGGTGACCGGCTCGAGCTGCACTGTCTGGACCAGCGCATGCCCATCGCCGACTCGGTGCGCCAAACGGAAAGCCGCATTGCCGCCATGTACGGAATCGCCCCAGCAGATGGCAACGGAGCCAAATCATGACGCTCCTGCTGAATAGCGTAGCCGCCTTCCTGCTGCTGACGCTGCTGATTGCCCTGGTCAGGATATGGCTCGGTCCGGACCCGGCGGACCGCATGCTGGCATCACAACTGTTCGGAACCACTGGCGTGGCGTTGATGCTGGTGCTGGCAGAAGCCCAGGCGATGCCATCACTCAGGGACGTGGCGCTGGTACTCGCGATGCTCTCGGTGCTGGCCATTGCCGGTTTCGTGACACGGGTTGTTCGAATCGACCGGAGCCCGGCGGATGATTGAGCATACGATCCAACTGGTTCAGGCACTGCTTCTGGTAACCGGCTGCCTGTTCTTTGCCATCGGCACGCTCGGCCTCTTCCGGTTTCAGGATACGCTGAGCCGGACCCATGCGCTGACCAAGGTGGACAACCTCGGACTCGGTTTCCTGGTCATCGCCCTGCTGCCGCAGGTGACTTCCCCCGCAGTGGGTCTGAAAGTACTGCTGATCTGGATGGTGGCGCTTGCCGCCAGCGCCACGTCCGCCCACCTTGTGGCGCGGGCGGTGGTATCTGAGAAGAGGGAGACACAAGGTGGAGGTGGCCCCGATGCTTGAATGGTTCCTGGACATCCTTTTGGTTACGGCACTGCTGACCACGGCCATCGCCACACTCAGCTCCCGGGATCTATTCCGTGCGGTCGTCGTCTTCATCGCCTTCGGGCTACTGATGGCGGTCGCCTGGGTGCGACTCCGGGCGCCAGACATTGCCCTGGCCGAAACCGCCATCGGAGCGGGGCTGACCGGCGTGTTGCTGCTTGATGCCGTCAGCCACTTCCGGCGCGGCGGAGGCGACGAACAATCATGAAACATATTCTCGCCGTTGCCGTCCCGCTGCTGGCCTCACTGGCATTTGTCCTGCTCCTGTGGGCCAGCCTCTGGAGCATTGCCGGCAGCCAGACCTCCGTTAACCTGCCGGAGCTTCTTGCCGGAAAAATGCACGAAAGCGGTGTGGATCATCCCGTTACCGCCGTGCTGCTGAACTTCCGCAGCTACGATACCCTCCTTGAGATCGCGGTTCTTGTCATCGCCGGCATCACCGGCATCTCAATGGCAAAGACCGCGTCCCTGGAGGATCCCGATCTACGAACCTCGGATTCCCTCCTCTACGTCCTCCAGCGCTGGTTCATTCCGCTGATGCTGGTGCTTGCAGGCTATCTGCTGTGGGCCGGCTCCGATCGCCCCGGCGGGGCCTTCCAGGCCGGAGCCGTGCTCGCGGGCTGCGGGGTGCTGATGCGCCTGGGCGGCATTCCCCTGGGGTTCCTCCGCCCCGGTCTGCTGCTGAGGCTGGGGCTTGGCCTCGGATTTGCCGTCTTCCTGCTGGTGGCCGTGCTCAGCGCCATGGCCGGTGAGGCCTTCCTGGCCTATCCGCCCGGGATGACCAAACCATTGATCATCACGATCGAAATCGTCCTGACTTTCTCCATCGCTATGGTGCTGCTGGCCCTCTTTGTCGCCGCGCCCGTCAATGATACCGAAGAGCGCGGGGAGGGCGAGTCCTGATGACGCCATCGTTGCTGTACGCCTTTGCCGGTGCGGGGCTCTGCGGTATTGGCCTTTTCGGTTTCATCCAGCTCCGGCACCTGCTGCGCAAACTTCTGGCCTTCAACCTGATCGGCTCGGGCACCTTCCTGGTCCTGGTCGGGCTGGCCCAGCATCGCCAGGGACCGGATGCCGTTCCCCAGGCACTGGTTCTGACCGGCATCGTGGTATCCATCGCCGCCACCGCCCTGGCCATTATCCTGATACGTCGCTACTTCCACCTCTCCGGCCACATATCCCTGGAATCCGACGACCCTGAATCCGATCAGGGAGGCGCCGAATGACCACCGCATGGCTCATGGCAGGCCTGCTGTTCACGCCTCTGGCCTGGGCGGTCTTCTGCCTGCTTCTCGACTTCTCCCGGGGCCGCCTGGTGAGCTGGCTGGGTATCGCAGTGCAGGTTCTGGTTTCAATGGGACTTTGGGTTGCAGTGGCCCGCGACGGTGGCTTTCATTACGCGCTCGGCGGCTGGGAAGCACCGCTTGGCATCGAGTTGCGCGTGGATGGGCTGGCAGTCACCTTTGTCCTTCTTACCGCCGTGGTTGCCGGCGCCTGTGGCATGCATGCCAGCGCCTACCTGGATCCACGCAGCGCCTGGCACCGCTATTTCTGGCCCCTCTTCTGGTTCCTCTGGGCAGGGCTGAATGGGGTCTGGCTCGGTGGCGACCTTTTCAACCTTTATGTGGGACTGGAACTGATCAGCCTCGCGGCGGTCGGGCTGGTCGCCCTTGGCGGTGGCATCGGTGCCCTGCGCGCCTCGCTTCGCTACCTGCTGGCCGCACTGCTTGGCTCCATGGCCTATCTGCTTGGTGTCGCCCTTATGTACGGCCAGTTCGGGACGCTCTCCATTGCCGGAACCGCGTCGCTTCTGGGCGGCGTCCAGGCACTGGCCGGCCCCGGTATGGCGCTGGCGCTGATGATTACGGGGCTGGCCCTGAAAACCGCCCTCTTCCCGCTGCATGGCTGGTTACCCCCGGCCCACGGAATCGCCAAATCCCCCGTCAGCGCACTGCTGTCGGCGCTGGTCGTGAAGGCTTCCTTCTACATTGCCGCGCGGCTCTGGCTTGAGTTCGGCCAGACCCTGGGCTCCATTGCCGCCGCCCAACTGGTTGGCGGTCTCGGGGGAGCCGCTGTTATCTGGGGAAGCTGGCTGGCCTGCCGTCAGTCCCGGCTCAAGCAGGTGGTTGCCTACTCATCCGTGGCCCAGATCGGTTATCTCTTTCTGCTGTTTCCACTGACCTTTGCGGTAAGCGATACGGTGTCCCAGCAGGCGCAACAGGGCATGACCCTGCAGGTGGTCAGCCATGCCCTGGCCAAGGCCGCGATGTTCCTGGCCGCCGGCAACCTGATCCTTGCCACCGGGAGTAACCAGATCACGGCGCTTGCTGGCATCAGCCGTTTTCTCCCCGTGTCGCTGTTTTCATTTGGACTGGCCGGCGTCTCACTCATGGGCATGCCGCCTTCCGGCGGCTTTGCGGCCAAATGGATGCTGCTCCAGGCCAGCCTTGGCAGCGGCCAGTGGTGGTGGATTCTGGTTCTTATCGTGGGGAGTCTGTTTTCGGCAGTCTACGTATTCCAGGTCTATCAGGCATCCTTCGTCGAAAACACCGGTAGCGATAACTTCCATCGCCCATCCCTCAGCCTTGAAGTTACCCCTTTGCTGCTGGCCCTCATGGCGCTGGGTCTGGCACTTGTTGCCGAGCCAGTGCTCTCGGTTATGGCTCTCCCCCTTGAATCAGGAGGGATGCCATGACGCTGAGCGAACTTCTGCCTCCCCTGGCCCTGATGACCTCCATCCTGGCCGCCCTGTTCATTTTTGCCACGCCGGAACACCGTTCAGGGTTCAGGACCACCATCAACCTGACCGCCGCCCTGATCAAGCTCGGCCTCGTGACCATCATGGTCTGGGGTGTATTCCGGGGGGTCGATTACCAGCTGAGTTTCCCGATGCTGCCCGGGGTGACCTTCGCCCTGAAAGCCGATGCGCTTTCCGTGATGTTTGCCGGTCTCTCCTCCGTTCTCTGGCTGCTGACCACCGTCTACGCCGTGGGGTACCTCGAGGGCTCTCCCAACCGCAGCCGTTTCTTCGGTTTCTTCAGCCTCTGTGTCGCCAGCACCATGGGCATCGCCCTGGCCGGCAACCTCTTCACTTTCCTGTTGTTCTACGAGATGCTCACGCTTGCCACCTATCCGCTTGTGGTGCACAGGGGCACCCCTGAGGCCCTACGCGCGGGGCGCACCTACATCCTCTACACGCTGACGGGTGGCGCCGTAGTGCTGGTCGCCATCGCCTGGCTCCATGGGCTTGTCGGGGACCTTCCCTTCCGGGAAGGGGGCCATTTCCAGCACGCTGGATCGGAATTGGAGACACCGCTGAGACTGATCTTTGTGCTGTTGATAGCGGGTCTCGGGGTCAAGGCGGCCATTTTTCCCCTACACGGCTGGCTGCCCCAGGCCATGGTGGCACCCGCCCCCGTCAGCGCTCTTCTGCACGCGGTCGCCGTCGTCAAGGCAGGGGCCTTCGGCATTGTCCGAGTGGTCTACGACATCTATGGGATTGCATCGGTCTCGGCACTTGGGCTTCTTGAACCCCTGGCCTGGCTGGCTGCCTTCACGATCCTCTACGGGTCGGTCCGCGCCCTGAGCCAAACCGATCTCAAACGGCGACTGGCGTATTCCACCATCAGCCAGGTGTCCTACATCATCCTGGGGATCAGCCTCTTTGGCCCCATTGGTACGGCCGGTGGACTCGTGCACCTGCTTCATCAGGGCATCATGAAGATCACGCTGTTCTTCTGCGCCGGCAATTACGCCGAAACCCTCGGGGTACACCGGATTGATGAGCTTGACGGTGCCGGCCGGCGAATGCCGGGTACCTCCCTTGCCTTCACCATTGGTGCCTTTGGCATGATTGGCGCCCCGCCGCTGGCTGGCTTCATCACCAAGTGGACCATCGGTTCCGGGGCCATTGCCGCAAACATGCACTGGGCCATTGCGGTACTGCTGCTCAGCAGCATTCTCAATGCCGCCTATTTTCTGCCCATTGTCCAGCGGCTCTGGTTCCGGGAGGCGGTCAATGGCTGGCCCCATGAGCGTTTCTGGGGGGGACTGGAGACCAGCACCTGGCTGCTCTGGCCCCCGTTGATCACGGCCCTGATGACCATCATGGTCGGGTTGCTGGCTTCCATGCCATTCAGTCCGCTCACATGGGCGGAGCTAATCGCCGCCAGGGAGTATCTACCATGATGTCAGTGCTGGCTCCTGCTGCCGTCCTGCTGCCCCTGCTGTTTCCAGTACTGGCACTGGTGTCCGACTCGGGACGGACCATGCGCTACGGGTTACCGCTACTGCCACTGCCGGCACTGGCGGTGGCCCTTCTGGCCGGGCCCGGCTGGACCCTGGAGCTTCCCTACCTGCTCAACGGTGGGGCCTGGCTGCTGGATGATCTGCGACAGGTTTTCCTGCTGCTGACCGCCTGCCTCTGGACAACGGCGGGGCTCTATGCCGCCGGTTACCTGCATGGGGAGCACCTTCGTCGGTTCTGCGCTTTCTGGGGGCTTACCCTGGCCGGCAACCTTGGGCTGATCGTGGCCGGGGATATTGCCAGCTTTTACAGCTTCTTCGCCATCATGACCTTTGCCGCTTATGGCCTGGTGGTGCATGACGGCTCACCGCAGGCGCGCCGTGCCGGACGGATCTATCTGGTAATGGCGGTCCTCGGGGAAATGGCGTTGCTGGCAGGCCTCCTCCTGTCCGCTTCCGCGGCGCAAAGCGGCATGCTTCAGGAGCTGCCCCCCGCCATCGCGGACGCTGAAAACCGGAACCTTATCCTTGGGCTTCTGATCGCCGGTTTTGGCGTTAAAGCGGGTTTGCCATTGCTCCACTTCTGGCTGCCCCTGGCCCACCCGGTCGCGCCGACACCGGCAAGTGCCGTGCTCAGCGGCGCGATGATCAAGGCGGGGCTGCTGGGTTGGCTGCTGACACTGCCACTGTCGGAAACGGCGTTGCCGCAATGGGGTACGCTCATGATCATGGTAGGCGCACTGGCCTCCATCGGTGCTGCCCTTATCGGCGTCTGCCAACACCAGGCAAAAGCCGTCCTTGCCTACTCGAGTATCAGCCAGATGGGGCTGATCACCATCATGGTGGGGGTGGCGCTCGCTGATCCGGAACGAGCTCCGGTCATTATTCCGGTCATTGGCCTTTATGCACTGCATCACGGGCTGGCGAAGGGCAGCCTCTTTCTCTCTGCCGGTCTCTCGGTCCCTGCCCATAAACAGGGACGCTGGTTAATGTGGGCCCTGATCGCGCTGCCAGGACTGGCCCTTGCCGGCCTTCCTTTTACCAGCGGAGCCGTCTCGAAGCTCGTCATGAAACAGGTACTGGATCCGGAAACACTGGAACTGGAGCTGGCAGAACTGCTCGCTCCCCTGATGAGCGCGGGTGCCATTGCCACACTGCTGCTGGTCCTGCGCTATCTATGGGTGCTCCATAAACAGACCCGCACAGCAACAAACCATCCCGCCTTACTGGCGGGATGGCTGGCAACCACACTGATCAGCCTGCTGGGCTTCTGGCTGATGCCATGGAACCTGGACAACCTGATCAAAATCCCGGGGTTTCTCCCCTCGCCCTACGAGCTCTGGAAGCTGGGCTGGCCCATGCTGACCGCACTGGTGCTGGCCTGGATCGTATCCCGATCCGCACCCGGAACCCCATCAGTACCCGCTGGGGATGGCATCGTACTGATCGAACGACTGGCGTCGTCCATTGGCACAAGGGGGCCAAGGGCACCCGCCAGGTCGCGAATGCCGCGCGCGCAAAAACCGCCATATGTGAGTCTATTTGAGACACTTGGCGAAATCCTGGACGCGAAGGAGCGACGGTTCCGCCACGGGATGGGTTTGACGATGCTGCTGCTTGTACTGTTGCTCAGCCTCCTTTAGTGCAGGGTTGAGTTGGATGGCATGTCCTCGCCGTGGGTCCTGCCGAACGATGACTGTATTTCTGCGGCTGCAGCCTCATTACCCAGCGTTCGGTGCACACTGACCAGGGTATCGGCAACGTTGGCGTCATCGGGCGCCAGCTTATGGGCCCGCTCCGCCAGTTCCAGCGCCTCTTCCGGGCGGCCCAGCCGTTCCAGGGTCGCGGCGGCCTGGTTCAGCGCATAGGGAGAATCCGGTTCCTGCTCGAGAAAACGCTCGTACTGAACCAGCGCCGATGCCGGATCGCCCAGCTCGTTATAGAGATCACCGAGCCGCACCTGTAGTTCCGGCAGTTCCTGATGGCGGATTACGGCATTCTCATAGATGGCCAGCGCCTCAGCGTGCTCACCGCGCTGAAAGTGGATGTCAGCAAGCTCCAGACGGGGCGCCAGCAGTTTCGGATAGTCCCGGACAAGGGCCTCAAGGGTTTGAGCGGATTCATCGGCTCTCCCCATCTTCCCGTACGCGCGCGCGAGGACCAGACGGCCAAACGCGGACGACTTCAGGTTTCCCACCGGCTCCGAAAGCGCCAATGCCAGTTCCGGGAATCCCTGGTTCAGATACAGCTGAGCGGTGACCACGGCCACAAGCTCCTGATTATAATCGGCGTCGCTCAGGGGCGAGGATCCAACCAGACCGGACAGCGACAGCAACGGCCGCTGGAGATCAAGCCAGACGGGAGAACCGGCTTTCAGCGTATGCTGCACGCCATCATTCCCGGATTCATTGGTCATCAGGCTGGCGGCCAGGATTGTCGACAGGGGCGCATCCCTAGTGTCCGCATTATTCAGGACGCTGCGCGCCTGGTCGATACGTTCCTGGGCAATATCGCACAGCGCCCGCCCGACCACGGCGTCATCTGCCCATCCCGAATGCCGGCCCAGCGCTGAAAATGCCTCGCGGGCCCGTTCATAATGGCCGGTGGCAAACTCGCTCAGTGCGATATTGGACAGGGCAGCGGGGTTGTTCGGCGTGCGTTCCCTGAAGGTACGTGTTTTGGCCAGAGCCTTTGCCGGTTGTTTGAGCTTGAGATAGGCCGTGCTGGCAACCGTAAGCGCGCCACGATGTTCCGCATATTGATCCAAAAGCCGTTCAGCATGATCCGCTGCTTCTGAGAAACGCCCGCTGACGAGGTAAGTGCGTGCCAGACCCAGGCGTGCTCCTTCATGCCGTGGTGCCTGCTCCAGAGCCTTTTCGTAGTTAACGACCGCAGACTCCATTCGATGGTCACGGTGGTGCAGATCTCCTGCCAGCACATAAAGCTCGGCGGTTTTCGCCTCCGGTTCAAGCTTCCCGAAATGCTTCAACGCAGCCTCATTGCGTCCATCCCTCGCATAAAGCATCATCAGTGACGTCCGCATGGATTGCGCAATGTCGGGCAAACGCGCATCCAGTCTGCGAAGATGGCGGTCAATCGCCCCGTGTTGGCCCTGTCCGTACCACCCCAACACGAGAATCAGGTGGGCGTTTCCCTCCTTTGGTGCCAGATTCACGTACTCCCTGCCCAGCGAGATCGCTTCCTCGTAACGCTCATTCTCAAGTGCTTCGATACCGGCCCGGTATTGCGACTGTGACTGCGAAAAAAACTCATCAACGACCAGAGCATGGGCTGATGAGAGCGTCAACAGCATCAGTGCCAGTAAAGCAGCAGAACCACGAATGCTCATAATCTTTCCCATCGAAACAGATAGAGCCGATTGTCCTTCAACGGCTCCGGAATACCAATGGGACCAGGACCAGGATCCCCATTCGGGGGCGGCGCTTCGTTCACTCCGGTCAGGTAGAGCATGATCTTCTTGATTAGGGTGATCCCCTGATCATCTTTCGTTTTTGGTTATAGCGGTACCGCTATAAGCATCAAGCATAGAATGCACCGTGAAAGAGCATTTTGCGAGCCAAACAAAGGGTTGGAAAAAGACGGAAAATCACAGAAAAGGGCAGGTGTAATAAAAGCTGACACCGAGGTAGTCCGTCCAGGTATACTACCTCTCCATCCCGGCCTTACCGGCAGTAGTGCCTGTGGTGCCCAATGGTGACCGGAGTCTTTTTATGGCGTGGATCTTTCTCACGATTTTTGCAGCATTGATCCAGTCCATCCGAACCGCAGCACAGAAACGGATTCTTGGCCGCCTATCCCCCTGGGGGGCTACCTATGTGCGTTATCTGTTCGCGCTGCCTTTGGTATTAGCGTATTACAGTATTGCCGTAGGCGACCAGTGGCAGGCCACAGTCTTTTCCGGGAAGCTGGTAGCAGTTATTGCCCTGGGAGGACTGACCCAGATTATCGGCACCTGGGCACTGATCAAGACCTTTGCCACCCGTAACTTCGCCGTAGGGTCGGCCTTCAGTAAAACCGAAGCGTTCCAGGCGGCACTCATTGGCAGCCTTTTCCTGGGCATTCCTCTCAGCAACGTCGGCTGGCTGGCGATTGCAGTCTCCCTTGGTGGCATACTCTGCCTGATGATTCCCGTCGCCGCGCTGCACCGCGCTTCATGGCTGACTCCGGCTGCCGGTTACGGGTTGCTCAGCGGTGCCGCCTTCGCTGTTTCCGTACTGTGCGTCTATCAGGCCAGCCGGATGTCACAGCTGCCGCCAGTGGCAGCAGGGGCCACAGTCCTGGCAATCATGCTACCCATGCAGGTACTGGCGATTAGCTTCTGGCTGTGGCTGGATCAACGCGGCGAGTTCCGGGCCGTACTCGCAAACTGGCGCGCTGGCCTTTTTATCGGTGCCTGCAGTGCCTTGGGCTCCATTGGCTGGTTCACCGCCATGAGCCTTCAGAATCCAGCCCTGGTGCGGACGTTGGGGCAAATTGAATTCCTGTTCACCCTGGTGATCACCTGGTTCTTTTTCAACGAGGTGATCCGCCGACGGGAGATCCTCGGCATCACCATTATTATGGTGAGTATTATCCTGCTCCTGCTCTAACAGACATGGCCCGGGAACGATGCTGTATTTCATTTCGAACCCAGACCTTTTAAATCCGAAAGGACGGAGCGGCCCTTCGCGCCACGCCAGGGCCTTCAACATATTGTTTTCCCGACCAAAGATCACGGACAGAAAAGATGGCACGGCGCGTGCTTTTAGAACAGTAGAACAAAACCGATAAAAACAGGCGGCCCTATGTCCTATAAAATCAAAGTAATCATCCCTGTACCTGTTAACGCAGATGGCATCAAGGCACGAGAAGCCCAGCTGCCAGACGATTTCCTGCCAGACAATTTCAGCGTTGTCTTCGAGTCCGTCAAAAGCGGCGCTGCACTCGGAGACAGCTACCACGACACTCTTTTGATGGATGTCACCGTTGTAGAGGCGGCTCTCACCGCTGAAAAAGACGGCTTTGACGCGGTATGCATCGACACCATGAGCGACTCAGGCATGAACGCGCTGCGATCCTGCCTCACCATTCCCGTGGTCGCCCCGGGCGCGTCCAGCTTCTATCTGGCGAGCAACCTGGGCAAGAGATTCTCGATCATCACCATGTGGGACGAGTGGTTTCCCCTGTATGAAAAAAATCTGACGGAGTACCACATGTGGGACCGTCTGGCGTCCATGCGCTCCATTAAGACCCGCCCAGATCTTTCGGAGCTGCTGGCAGGCAAGGAGGAAGTGGTCTTCAACAAGCTGCTCGAACAGTCCCAGAAAGCCATTGAGGAGGACGGCGCAGATGTCATCATCCTCGGCTCGACAACCATGCATCAGTCTCACGCCTTCCTGGCGGGAAAACTACCTGTCCCCGTCCTGAACCCCGGCCAGGTCACTTTCAAGACATGTCAGATCCTGCTCGAGATGGGACTTACTCACAGCAAAAAAGCCTATCCCTCACCGGAGGTTCCCAACTTCGAGCTCTATCACCGAGTAGGGAAAGGTGGCTGAGGATGGCTGCAATCTTCAAGAAAACTGCGACAAAACCAACAAAGGAAAAGACTCATGTCCAAGCTCACACGCGATGAACTGATTGAAAAGGCAACCATGGCCTATTTCAGCAATGTAGACAAAAAGGACCTGGACAGCGTACTGGCCAACTTCCATGAGAACGCAACCCTCACTGTTCCGACTGATCCGATTGTGCACGAAGGCCGCGATCAAGGTATCCGGGGAATGTTCGAGACCCTTTTCGCATCCTATGCGGAGATCTGGCACGGCGACTTCGAATGCACGCCGGATGAGAAAACCCAGAGCATTGCCGCACGATTCAACGTTTACCTGAAATCCGACGATGGCCAGGTAACCAAACTATCGAACTGCAACTTCTGGTATCTGGAAGACGGCAAGTTCTCCAGGGTCTTCGTCTATATGAGCGGCCCCAATGTTCTGAAGTAAAGCCAGAACTGACTCCCTTCTAGCCAAAGCGCCCCGTATTGCGTCGATCCCATATCGGCGCTTTTTTGTCTTCAGGCCCCTCCACGCAACTGCGGTACAGGAGTATGCACGATGAAACAGATCCAGATTGGTTCCTCATTCGGCATCGAGAACCTCAAAGTGGAAACGACCAACCAACCATCAGCCAGCGCCGGCGAAGTGCTGGTCAGAATCAGAGCCGCATCGCTCAATTACCGGGATTGGGAGGTGGTCAATGGCCAATACCACACTGTTTACGACGCTGGTCTGGTACCACTTTCCGACGGCTCGGGAGAAGTCGTTGATGTGGGGGCGGGGGTAACTGGATTCAGCGTCGGAGACCATGTCATTGCCAGTTTCTGGCAAGGGTGGCACGCTGGCCCACTGGCTGATTCACTGCACGCGAAGACGCTGGGTGGGCCATTGAACGGCCTGTTGAGTGAATACAGGGTGCTGCCGGAAAACGGCCTCGTTAAGGCCCCCTCAACCCTTGATTTTGCCCAGGCCGCCACCCTTCCCTGCGCCGGCGTCACCGCCTGGCAGGGACTGGTGGCTGAAGGAGGCATCAAGGCCGGTGACTGGGTTTTGATCCAGGGGACCGGCGGCGTCTCAATCTTTGCACTGCAAATCGCGCGAATGCACAGCGCACAGGCCATCGTAATTTCATCCAGCGATGCCAAGCTGGATATTGCCCGAAGTCTCGGCGCCACCGCGACGATCAACTATCAATCAACGCCGGACTGGGCCGATCAGGTCACGACCATTACGGATGGCCATGGGGCTGATCATATTATCGAGGTTGGTGGCCCCAGAACCTTCCCCCAATCACTTACATCGCTGGCCGTTGGGGGCCAGATCAATGTGGTTGGTTACCTGGGCGGGAAAGAAGGATTGGTCAACCCCTTACAGATCCTGCAATCGCACGCCCGGGTGCGCGGCATTGCGGTAGGCCCCACCAGTTCCCTGAAACAACTCTGCAAGGCGTTCGAGCACAGCACGTTCAGACCAATCATCGACAGCCAGTTTGGGTGGCTGGACCACAGGCAAGCCTTTAACCATCTGAGCTCAACCCAGCACGTTGGCAAGATCGTGCTGAATCTGTAACTCACGGCCCCGACCCCACCTATACAAGTCTGAAACAGCGCCCTTTCATATTGCACAGCGAAGTCCCGGAGGAGATTCGGGAACCATCCTCAGGCCCATGATTTAAAACACTATATTATATTGGCCCAAGTATTGCTCCCTTTATAGTCAAACCAGAAAGAGAGGGCGATCATGAGCAATAACAACAACTCCCACCAGTACCCAAACCTTTTCAGCCCGCTGAAGATTGGCAACATCACCATCCGCAACCGCCTGATGCAAACCGCACACGCTAAGGGCTTCCATGCCGCCGATGGGCTGACCAACAATCGGGATATCTACTACCAGGCCGAACGCTCCAAAGGGGGCATTGGCCTTATGGTAACCGGCGCCCGCCATGTTCACCCCACCTCGACGGGGCCACACCGGACGATGGCGCGCGGCAACCGGGACGAAATCATCGAGCGTGATGCGGGTATGACTAAAGCCGTCCATGAATTTGGCGGGAAGATTATCGCCCAGCTTATCCACTTCGGCCCCCAAGGCCGCAGTGGTTCCCAGGACGATTACCGGCTGCTCTGGGGGCCATCCACCATGAAGTCGCCCGTCTATAACGAATGGGCCCGGGAAATGAGCAAGGCAGAAATGGACCAGGTCTCGGAGGCCTTTGCCCAGACCGCCCTGAACTCCAAAAAGTCCGGGTTTGACGGGGTCGAACTGCACTACTCCCATGGCTATCTCCACCAGCAGTTTCTCTCCTATGTCTACAATAAGCGCACGGATGAGTACGGCGGCAGTCGCGAGAACATTGTCCGTTTCCCCATCGAAACCATTGAGCGCGTCAGGGAAGTGGTAGGGCCCGACTTTGTCGTCGGCATCCGCATCTCCATGGACGAGTGCACGGTCGGAGGCATGCAGGCCGACGAGGCCATCGAGATGACCAAGCTGCTGGTGGCAACCGGAAAAGTCGATTATGTGAGTGCCACGGCGGGCACCTACGCAGCACACGCGGACCAGATTCCGCCCGGCGATTACGCCGAGAACTGGCTGGTGAAGGATGGCGCCCGCATGCGCAAGGCCATCAGGGAAGTCCGCGAGGATGTTCCGATGTTCATCGTGGGCCACATCGTCGATGCCACCACAGCGGAAGAGCTGGTCGCCAGCGGCGCGACTGACATGGTGGCCATGACCCGGACCCAGATTGCGGACCCGGAGTTCGCCAACAAACTCCACCAGGGCCGCGAGGACGAGATCAATAACTGCATCCGTTGCAACCAGGGCTGCATCGCACGGCTGATGGTCGGTAATGCAATCTCCTGTGTGGTCAACCCCGCCGCCGGGCGTGAGCAGCGCTTCGGGGTGCACACGCTCCAACCCGCAACCAGCCCGGGACGCTGGCTTGTGGTCGGTGGCGGTCCCTCCGGCATGAAAGCGGCCCTGACGCTGCAGCACCGCGGCCATCAGGTCACTTTGCTCGAGCGTTCGAACAAACTGGGCGGACAGGTCAATTACGCAGCCCAACTACCAAGGCGAGAGAAATTCGGATTTATTCCCCGCGACCTGGAACGCCAACTGATCAAAGCCGGCGTTGACATCAAGCTGGATACAACCTGGACAGCTGACGAAATTGCTTCGTTCAAGGCTGACGGAGTCATTGTTGCGACTGGCTCGGTGCCCCTGAAAACAGGGTTTACATCGGCGCGACCCGCTGTCGACCAAGTGCCGGGAACGCATCAGACGAACGTCATCAGCGTTATGGATGTTCTTGACAACCCCGATGCCGTGGGCCAGAACGTTGTCCTGTTCGACGAGGATGGCGGCCGATACGCGCTGGGCACAGCCGAGTTCCTTCTGGACCAGGGGCGCAGCGTCCATCTCGTGAGTCGCTTCAATGCCCTGTCGCCCAACCTGGCGCTGACCCTCGACCTGCCGGTCAACTACCAGCACGTCTTTGCCAAGGGTCTGAAATACACGATCAACTCCTGGGTCCGTCACATCGACGGCAATAAGGCCCAGCTGTTCAATCTCTTTACCGATGCAGACTCGGAGGTCCTTGCAGCCGATACCTTTGTAATGGCCTGTGGTCATCGGTCAGAGAATACGCTCTATCAGCAGCTCGAAGGCCGGATTAACACCCTGCACTGTATTGGTGATGCCCAACTGCCCAGAACACTGCAGGATGTGATCTACGAGGGCATGCTCGCTGGCCGGGAGCTCTTGGATGACCCTGAACGGTTTATCGAGCACGGAGCGCTGGAGGAGTTTGATAAAAGCTGGCGGAAGGCGATGCTGTGACCCCTATCCACCGCGCTATGGTCCTGCTCATGGCGGCGCTGCCCCCGGCAATCTGGGGCAGCACGTACCTGGTGACCACCGAACTGCTGCCGCCGGATAAACCGCTGATGGCGGCCGTGTTGCGGATTCTGCCGGTGGGTCTCGTCATCACGCTCATGACCCGCTACCGGCCGGACCGGAGCCAGTGGGGCAAGCTGCTGGTGGTGAGCCTGCTGTGCATGTCCCTGCTGCACTGGCCGCTGTTCGTGGCTGCCTACCGCCTGCCGGGCGGTCTGGCCGCATTACTGGTGGCCTCACAGCCGCTGCTCATCATGATCATGGGCTGGTTGCTCTTTGGCACCCGCACGCCATTGCACGTAGCCATTGGTGTGTTCATCGGCCTGGGCGGCGTGGCCATGATCCTGATTGCGCCAAGCCGGCTCGCCTGGGACACGGTCGGCATTGCCGCCGCCCTGCTGGCGGCCTGCTCCATGGCGTTGGGCATCCTGCTGGTCAAACGCTGGCAGCTGGCCATCCCCACGCTGGCGTTCACCGGCTGGCAGCTGCTGCTCGGCGGGCTCATCCTGCTGCCGTTCGCGCTGGCCTTCGAACTGCCCTTCCAGCAGCTGGAGACCAACCACCTGGGCGGCTATTTCTACCTGGCGGTGATCGGCACGCTGTTGCCCTACTTCCTGTGGTACCGGGCGCTGCGTCACCTGGAGCCGGTACTGATTACGGCCTTCCTGTTCTTCAGTCCCATTTCCGCCATGTTGCTCGGCTACCTGGTGCTTGACCAGGCCCTGACCCTGCCGCAGATCGCGGGTGCCATCGCCGTTTTCGCGGGCATCCTGATCAGCCATTACCAACCCGGCCATAGGCGCCGGACCGGGCCTTCCGAAAGGCCCAATTCCCCAAGCAATAACAATTTCTACAAGGAGCCATCGGAATGACCCATGCCCAATATCCCCATCTGTTTGAACCGCTGACGATCCGCAACGTCACCCTGCGCAACCGGATCATGCAGTCCGCCCATGCCATGGCCTTCAACACGCGCGACGGGATCACCACCGACCGCGACATCCACTACCATGTCGCCCGCGCCAAGGGCGGCATCGGCCTGATGATCACCGGTAACCGGCTGATCCATCCCACCTCCAATACCTTTACCCGCGGCTACCCCTACGGCTACCGCCACGAGATGGTGGAGCGTGACCGCGAGTTGACCGACGCCGTGCATCGCCACGGCTCGCACATCTTCGCCCAGCTCAACCACTTCGGGGTGATGGGCGAGACCCATGCCATGGACGACTACCGAGTGCTCTGGTCATCCTCTAACATCAAGTCCCCGGTGTTCGGCGAGATGGCCAAGGCCATGGAACGCAGCGACATGGACGAGGTGGTCGAGGGCTGGTGCCGGTCCGCGGAATACACCAAAGAAGCTGGTTTCGACGGGGTCGAGGTGCACTTGGCACACAGCTACCTGCTCCACCAGTTCCTGTCCCCGGTGTTCAACAAGCGTACCGACGAATACGGCGGCGAGCTGGCCAACCGCATGCGCTTCCCGCTGGAGGTAATCCGCGCCGTGCGCGATCGCGTGGGGCAGGACATCATCGTGGGTATCCGCCTGCCGGTCGATGAGCTGGTCCCGGGCGGCCTCACCCCCGAGGACTGGATCGAAATCGCCCGAATCATCGAAGCGGAAGGGCTGATTGACTACGTGATGACCACAGCCGGCGCTTACCAATCCGCACCCTACATCATGCCGCCCTACGACGTGCCCGATGCCTGGCTGGTTCCTCCCATCGCCCGCCTTAAGAAGGCGCTGTCACTCCCGGTCTTCGCCGTCTCCGGCATTAGCAATGCCACCGAGGCCGAGCAGATCCTGGAAAATGGCGGTGCCGACATGATAGCCATGACCCGAGCCCAGATTGCCGATCCGGCATTCGCGAACAAGACCGAGGCCGGCCGCGAGGAGGAAATCTACCACTGCATCCGCTGCAACCAGGGCTGCGTGGCGCGTCTGTTCCACGGCACCTCCATGACCTGCCAGGTCAACCCGGCCACCGGCCGCGAGGCGGTGTTCGGCCCGGAGACCATCCAGATGGCCGGCCGTGCCCAGCACTGGGTGGTGATCGGCGGCGGCCCCGCCGGTATGAAGGCAGCCGAAGGGCTGGCCGGGCGCAACCACAAGGTCACCCTGCTGGAGCGCGAGAACCAGCTGGGCGGCCAGGTGAACCAGATCGTCCAGCTGCCCCGGCGGGATTCCTTCCAGTGGATCGTCAAAGACCTCAAGGCGCAGATCGCGAAACTGGGTGTGGATATCAAGACCGGCCACACCGCCACCCTGGATTCCGTTAAGGGCCTGAACCCGGACGGCATCATCGTCGCCACCGGCTCAACGCCGGATCGCAGCGGCTACAGCGACATCAACCCGATGGTCGCCAGCGTGCCGGGTTCCGACCAGAATCACGTAATCACCGTGAACGAGGTGCTGGGCAAGCCCGACAGCATCGGCAAACGGGTGCTGATCGTGGACGAGCACGGCACACGCTACTCCGCTGGGATCGCCGAGCTGCTGACCGAACGCGGTCACCAGGTGCACGTGGTCACCCGCTGGAACGCGCTCTTCCACAAGCTGGCCACCACCCTGGATCAGCCGGTGGTCTACGCCAACCTGTTCAAGGCGGGCATGACGCACACCCTCAACAGCTGGGTCAGCGCCATTCACGACAACAGCGTGGACATCTTCAACCTCTACACGGGCGAGCACGAGACGCTCAAGGGGATTGATTCGGTGGTGATGGCGGTACGGCACCTGCCGCTGGAGGATCTGTACTTCGATCTGAAAGCACAGATGCCCAACGTGCACCGGGTGGGCGACTGCGTCACGCCCCGGATGACGGATCATGCCATTTTCGAGGGCTTTCTCGCCGGGCGGGAAATCTTCGACAACTGGAAGCGCTACATCGAACCGGGCTCGCTGGAGCAGTTCAACCCGGAACAGCTACAGGCGCTGTAACCCTCACAGCGCCTTCAGACGGCGCCAGAGCGTCGTCTGACTGATGCCCAGATACTCGGCGGTTCGGGTCTTATTGCCCCCGAACTGGCCGAGCACCTTCAGGATTTCCTCACGCTCCACCTGGCGCAGACGCCCTTCCGACGCCACACCATCGGGCTCCGTATTCGTATTGTCCGCAGGAAACACCTCCGGCACCAGCCTCGGCAGTGCCTTCTCAAAATCGGCCAGCGATTCGTACAGCGTCACCGACACCAGCAGCCGCTCCAGCATGTTCTCCAGCTGGCGTACGTTACCGGGCCAGTTGAAGCGCATAAAGTACGGCTGCAGCAGCGTAGACAGCGCCTCCAGGTCTACGTCCACCTGGTACTGCTCATCCAGCTTCTTCAGGAAGTGATGGCTCAGCGGCTGGAGGTCCTCAATGCGCTCGCGCAGTGCCGGCAGGCGCACATTGAACACGTTCAGGCGGTAGTACAGGTCCTCCCGGAAACGCCCGGCCTGCACCTCGCCGTAAAGGTCATGGTTGCAGGCGGCCACGAACTTGATGTTCAGCGCCACCGTGGTGCGCGACCCCACCGGCTTGATCTCACGCTCCTGCAGCACCCGCAGCAGCTTGGCCTGCTGGGGCAAGGGCAGCGAGTTGATCTCGTCCATGAAGAAGGTGCCGTTGTTGGCCGCCTCCAGCAGCCCGGACTTGCCGCCGCTGCGGGCATGGGTGAAGGCGCCGTCGGAATAGCCGAACAGCTCCGCCTCGAACAGCTCACTGGGAATGGCGGCACAGTTGAGAGCCACGAACGGGCCCTTGCTGTTGGCGCTGACCTCGTGGATCTGGCGGGCCGCCAGCTCCTTGCCGGTGCCGGTCTCGCCCAGCAGCAGCACAGGCCCGGGGGTGGCGCCGTAGACGGAGAGAAAATGGCTGGCCTCGGTCATCTGCGGCGACTGGAACACCAGTGACCTGGAGGCCTCATCACTGTCGCGCTCTGGCCGCACCGGCGAAGCCACGATCGAGTAGAGATGCCCCACATGGTTGCCATCCACCTCGAACAGGCGCTTGTTCACCCGGCACAGCCGGTCGTTGAGGACCATGCCCTCGGCCACCATTTCCGTGTAGTTCTCGAACCGGGGGTCGAGGAAGCGCTTCACACCACGCCCGCGCTTGAGCCTGGGCATCAGCTCGGAGGCCCGTTCATTGAATGCCACCGCGCGATCCGTCGCATCCGTGACCACCAGCGCCTTGGTCGACTGCCAGAGCAGAAACTCGATGAAGGCATCGCGCTCGCGCTCCACCTTGTTGCGGGCCGCCGTCGCCACCGCCTCCTCGATCATCGCCCGGCACGAGATTTTGGAATAGAGCAGCGTCCCGGGCAGGCCGGCCTTTTCCGCCAGGTCACACACGTAGCTCGAACCGATGACGACCCCGAATTCGCTGCGATCGGTGCCCAGGAACAGCTCCCGGGCCTCTTCGGCGGTGCCGTAGGTCTTGTGCACCACCTCCAGACCACTGAAATAGGAAAGGAACTCGGTCCAGGTGGGCTGATGCTTGTAGGTCAGCAGCAGGATCCGGCTACTGATGTTCGAGGCGCGCAGCACGGCATTGATCACATCCGACTGGCGCACCTCCAGCACCACCACCGGCTTGGGCAGGGTGTCCTTGAGGTAGTGGGCGTTGGCGCCCGCGCTCATGAAGATGTCCACAGCATCCGACTCCACCATGCGCCGGGCGGCGCCCAGGGCATCGTGGAAGATGCTGTCGATGATGGTGATGTCCGCCACGTCCCGGAACTCCGGGATCAGCGAATGCACCATCTGGTTGAGCTTGGAACTGCCGATCAGACAGATCTGGACCCGCCGTGACTCCGCATTCTTGAACTCCACGGCCCACTCCTCACTCAGTGAACAGCCACGGCTCGCGCTCCTTGCGGCTGGCCTCAAAGGCCCGTATCGCTGCAGCCCGCTCCAGCGTCAGCCCGATTTCATCCAGCCCCTGCAGCAGCGCCTGGCGGTGGCCGTCCTCCATGCGAAAGGGCCACTGGCCCTGCTGGGGATTGGCCAGCGTCTGCTGTTCCAGGTCGACCGCCAGCTCAAACCCCGGTTGATCCCGGCAGCAGGCAAACAGTTCATCCACGCTGACCTGCTTCAGGATCACCGGCAGCAGGCCGTTGTTGATGCAGTTATTGTAGAAGATCTCGCCGAAGCTGGGCGCAATCACCACGCGGATGCCGAAGTCCGCCAGCGCCCAGACCGCGTGCTCGCGGCTGGAGCCACAGCCGAAGTTGTCCCGGGCCAGCAGGATGCTGCCCTGGTCGTAGGGCGGCTGGTTGAGGATGAAGTCCGGATTGGTTCGGCGCTCGGTCAGTGGTGTTTCCACATCGCCCGGGTCCAGGTAGCGCTCGTCATCGAACAGAAAAGCCCCGAAGCCGGTCTTCTCCAGCATTTTCAGGTACTGCTTGGGCACGATGGCGTCGGTGTCCACGTTGCGCCGGTCGAACGGAATCACGATCCCGGTATGGGTGCTGAAAGGCTGCATGGCTACAACTCCCTCACATCGGTAATGGCACCGGTCACCGCGGCCGCCGCCGCCATTACCGGGCTCATCAGGTGGGTACGGCCGCCCTTGCCCTGGCGCCCCTCGAAGTTGCGGTTGGAGGTTGAGGCACAACGCTCCCCCTCGGAAAGACGGTCGTCGTTCATGCCCAGGCACATAGAGCACCCGGCGGCCCGCCACTCGAAACCCGCATCCAGGAAAATCCGGTCCAGACCTTCGCTCTCGGCCTGCAGGCGCACTTGGCCGGATCCGGGAACAATCAGCGCCTGGCGGATACGCTCATGCACCCGCCGGCCTTCCACCACAGCCGCCACCGCTCTCAGGTCCTCGATGCGGGCATTGGTGCAGGAACCGATGAACACCTTATCCAGCTCAATGCCCTCCAACGGCTGCCCCGGCTCCAGCGCCATGTAATCCAGCGCCCGCCGGTAACCCTCGCGCACCCCGGGGTCATCAACCTCTTCCAGACGGGGTATTGATCCACTTATACCACAAACCATCTCCGGGGAGGTGCCCCATGACACCTGGGGTGACAGTCGGCTGGCATCGAAATGTTCCTCGCGGTCGAAACGGGCGCCCTCGTCGGAGACCAGATCCCGCCAGAGTGCTGTCGCACGCTCGAACATCTCGCCCTGCGGCGCGTAATGGCGCCCCCGCACGTAATCCTCGGTCACCCGATCGTAGGCCACCATTCCCGCCCGTGCACCGGCCTCGATGCTCATGTTGCAGATGGTCATGCGCCCTTCCATGCTCAGCGCACGGATGGCCGAGCCGGCGTATTCGATGGCGTAGCCGGTGCCTCCGGCGGTACCGATACGCCCGATCATCGCCATTACCAGGTCCTTGGACGTCACCCAAGGGGAAAGCTGCCCGTCGAAGACCACCCGCATATTCTTCTGGTGACGCATCTTCAGCGTCTGAGTCGCCAACACGTGCTCCACGTCACTAGTGCCGATGCCCATGGAGAGCGTCGCAAAAGCCCCGTGGGTGGCGGTGTGCGAATCCCCACAAACCAGGGTCATGCCCGGCAGCGTCAGCCCCTGCTCGGGGCCAATCACGTGCACAATCCCCTGGCGCGCATCGGCCAGCGGGAACAGGGGAATGTTGAATTCCGCGCAGTTGTCTGTCAGCCGCTCCACCTGCCGACGGGCTACCAGGTCGCCGATGCCCGCCACGCCGGCTTCGCGGTTTCGAGTGGGCACCGCATGGTCGGGTACGGCGATACTGGCACTGGTACGCCAGACCGGACGGTGCTGCATGCGCAGCCCGGAGAAGGCCTGGGGCGAGGTGACCTCATGCAGGAGCTGACGGTCGATGTAGATTAGTGAGCTGCCATCGGGTAGATCGTCCACCCGGTGGTTCTCCCAGAGCTTGTCGTACAGGGTTTTCGCCATCATCGGTCATTCTCCACCTTCGACCATTCAAACCACTGGAACACCTCGGGCCCGTCGCTGCGGTCGACCCGGAAGCCGCACCAGCTATCGAGTTTGCCCGCCTGCAGGGGTTCAATGATGCAGTGGGGGAGAGTGCAGTCACTGCGCTCCAGATTGTTGGCCTCGAGAATGGCGCGGCTACTTTTCAAGCGTTCCAGGCCCTTCTGGGTCAGGGCTTGCTGATCAACGCTGAGCCCTTCGACATGGGTCTCGAACCCGGCCACGTACGCCGCACGGTAGTCGGCACACGCCGCCGGTTCACTCGCCAGCTCGGCGCGCAGCCCAGCTTGCAGCTCACTCTCCCCGCCGCCCGGCAGCATGGCGCAGCCGCCCAGCGCAAGTACCACCGAGGGCACCAGCGCCCGCCTAATCATCACCGGCCAGCAGTGCCAGCGTCTGTTCCACTGAAAGCACGTCCACATACTTGATCCCCAGATCCTTGAGATTGGCGTCATGGGCCTCGCCATCGCGATCTCCCACGGCATCGCGCACCACAATCGTGCGGTACTCGTTCTGCAGGCTGTCCAGGGCCGTGGCTCGCACGCAGCCACTGGTGGTCATGCCCGTGACCACGACACCGTCCACATCCGCCTGCCGCAGGAACTCGTCCAGATCGGTTCCAAAGAAACCGCTGGGCCAGTGCTTGATGATCACCGGCTCGTTGTCACGGGGCGCGACCCGGGGGTCAATCGCCTCCATGCCGGAACCCAGCGCCAACACCTCCAGCGATGGCAGTTTCTCCCGGAAGATCCGGGCCTGGTCAGGCTCGCTGTAGGCCACCGTGGTGTAGAACACCGGCAGCCCCTGTTCCCGGAAGTACGCGAGCAGCTGCTGATTGGCCGCCACCACGGCGGCCGACTCGGTGCCCAGCGGGCTCTGCGTGGGGTCCGTAAACCCCACGCTCATGTCCACCAGCACCAGCGCATAACGCCTGGCCCGGGCCAGTGAGCGGGTTGTCAGGCTCATGCTCAGGCTCCCTGCTTGTCCCAGGTGGGGGTCTCGGGTGCCGGCAGGCCAGTCTCCTCAAGACACCGCGCCTTGATCTCGGCGATGGTGCCGCCCCGGTTGAACAGCTCGGTGGTGTTACGGCTGCCCGCCATCTCGCCGCGCAACTGCTCGGTCGCTCCGGCGTCAATCCGGCCCTTGGCGTCCAGCACCACGCCGTAGCGCCGTGCCCCGTCCGCACTGACCAGACCGCGCTTCACGTCGGTCGCCACCGCCTCCGGGTCACGCTCCAGCGGGTTGCCCCAGCCACCGCCGCCCCAGGTGTCGAACAGCAGCAGGTCGCCGTTGCGGACTTTCACGTGGTCGCACTTGGAGGGCAGGATCTGCTCGGAGCCGTCCGCCCGCAGCAGCGTCTTGCGGCTGCGCATGCCCGGGTCACCGCCGTTCACGCCCCAGGGGTAGGTGAGCCAGCGGTCGTCGTGAATGGACACCTCGCCATTGGCGAGCAGCCGGTAGCCCACGCGGATGCCATTACCGCCCCGGTGCTTACCCGCACCGCCGGAGTCCGTGATAGTCTCGTAGGTCTCGATCCGGATCGGGAAGTACGCCTCCACGAACTCGTTGGGCACGTTGGTGAAGCCCGGCCACAGCGAGTGCCCGTCCGGCCCATCACCCAGCGGCCGCCCGGGAATGCCCCCGAAACCGATCTGGAACAGCTGGAACCATTCCTCGTTGTCGTCGTAGCCCGAGTACATGAAGTGCGGCGAGTCCGAGAACCCGGCGGCGTTCATGGCCTCCGGAGAGCCCTGCCCCAGCAGCCCGCCCATCACATCGAACAGGCGCCCCAGCAGGTGGGTCCGGCACGAGAGTGCGGCCGGGAAGTTGGGCTTGAGGATCGAGCCCTGGGGAATGCGCACCTCCACCAGGTCGTAGAACCCATCATTGAACAGGATCGAGGGGTCGAACAGGTTGATGGTGAAGGCCCCGAAGAACATCTTGAACATCTCCTCGTTGAGGTAGAAGTTCACGGATGACGGTGCCTGCGGATCGGTCCCCTCAAAGTCGAAGATCGCCTTGTCGCCTTCGCGCCACAGGGTACAGCGCATGGTGTAGGGGCCCAGCCCGGCGCCATCGTCGCAGATATAGTCCTCGAAGGAGCGCTTGTCTTCCGGCACCACGTTGCGGATGATCTCGCGCATGGCCACGTAGTTGCGCTCCAGCATCTCGCCCAGGGCACTGCTGAAGATGTCGTCGCCGAAGCGCTCCGCCAGCTCGATGCAGCGCTTTGCCGCTGTGCGGCAGGCCGCCACAATGGCGTTGAAGTCGGACTGGTCCCAGCTGGGCACGCGCACGTTGTGCAGGATGATGTCCAGCGCGTCCTGGTTGAGCACGCCGCCTCGGTAGATCTTCATGGGCGGAATCCGGATACCTTCCTCGAAAATGCTGGTTGCATCGGTCGGCAGACTCCCCGGCACCTTGCCACCCACATCCGACATGTGTCCGAACATGGCGGCCCAGTTGATCAGCCGACCGTCCTTGAACACCGGCACTAGAATCAGCCAGTCCGGCAGGTGACTGACCGCGCCGTCACAGGCGTAGGGATCATTGGTGAGGAAGATGTCGCCGTCATTGATCTCGCCGTGATAGGAATTAACGAAGCCGGAGATGAAGGAGCCGAACTGACCCACCACCATTTTACCCTCGTGGTTGGCGATCATCGGGAACGCGTCCCCCTGCTCGCGGATCCCCGGGGACATGGCTGTGCGCATCAGCACCGCGTCCATTTCCGTGCGGGCGTTGGACATGGCATTCTCGATGATATCGAGAGTCACTAGATCCACCTCAACCCGCTTCAGCGGGGTGGCATTGGTTTCATTCAATGTCGCTGTCATCGCAATTACTCCTTGCCCAACGGATTGGCAGGCTCGATCAGAAGGTTACCGACCCTGTCCACGGTGGCATGGTACCCGGGCAGGAGGACGGTGGTGGAATCCATCTCCATGACAATGGCCGGCCCCTCAACCACATGGCTCGGACTCAGATGGTCACGGTCGTACAACGTGGCGTTATAGTCTCGACCCTCGTAGTAGATCGGACTCTCTCCAACGATGGCAACATCCGAACTGCCCTCACCGACCGCCCACTGGCGCTCCCGGATGTTCGGCCGGGGCGCCCTGGCGGTGGCCCGCAGGTTCACCAGTTCGTGTTCCTCGTCCAGGGAGAAACTGAACAGCTGCAGATGCTCGGCATCAAAGGCACGCCGGAGCACGTCCAGGCCTTCGCTGCGCAGGGTTTCAGGTTCCACCACCTGGGTCAGAAGCAGGGCCTGGCCCTGATAGCGGACATCCGCCTCCCAGGTCACCACCTGCTGGTCCCGGGGGATATCCTGGGCCTCCAGGGACTCGTTCACCTGGCGGGTGAGCTGGTCCAGGGTCGCAACCACATCGTCCTTCGTCAGGCCGGAGAAGCCTCTCACCAGTGAGCGCGAAGCCTCGTCCTTGACCCGGGTGGTGGCATCCCCGTAGGCACACAGCACCCCCGGTGAGGGCGGGATAATCACGGGCCAGGCATCCATGAGGATGCCTAGGGCGTTGGCGTGCAGCGGGCCAGCACCCCCGAAGCCACACAGGGCGAATTCACGGGGGTCATAACCCTGCTCCACGGAGATCAACCGCAGGGCCCCGAACATGTGCTCGTTGGCGATCCGAACGATGCCCTCGGCGGCATCCTTAAGCGACAGATCCATGGCGTCAGCCACCGTCTGCACGGCCTTTTCCGCCAAGTCCTTACGCAACGCCATGTTGCCGCCCAGTTTCTGGTCGGCGGGCAGGTAGCCCAGCACCACGTCCGCGTCAGTCAAGGTCGGCGCTTCGCCGCCCTGGCCGTAGGCGGCCGGGCCCGGCGTGGCACCGGCGCTGTCCGGCCCCACGCGCAGGGCCTTGGTCAGCTCCGGCACGAAGGCGATAGAACCACCGCCGGCCCCGACGGTACGCACGTCCACGGAGGGCGCTCGAACGGCGACATCCCCCACTTGGGTCTCGCGGCGCAGGCGGGCGCTGCTGTTCTCGATCAGGGCCACGTCCGTGGACGTCCCCCCAACGTCAAAGGTGAGAACCCGGTCAAAGCCGCCGCGGGAACAGAACCAGATGGCCCCGGCTACGCCCCCGGCAGGCCCCGAAAGCAGCAGGTTGACCGGAGTTGCTGCTGCCGCCTCACTGGCCGCCAGCCCGCCGTCGGAGCGCAGAATCGACAGGTGAACATCGTCCGCCAGACGGTGGGCAATTTCCTTTTCCAGGTGGTTCAGATAGCTCGAAACCTCTGGGTGCACAAAACTGTTCACCACCGTGGTCTCAGTGCGCTCATACTCCTGCATCTCGGGTACCACCCGGGAGGACAGCGACACCGGGATATCTGGCATCACCTCGGCTGCGATCTCACCAATCCGGCGCTCATGCTCGCCGTTGGCGTAGGCGTTGATGAGGCAGACCGTTACCGCCTCAACCCCCGCCTCCTTCAGCGCCTGGAGCTTGCCGCGGATATCGTCCTCGTCCAGCGACGTGACCACATCCCCCTTGGCCCCGATGCGCTCGTGAGCCTCGACCGTATCCTCGAGTGAGGCCAGCAGTGGCTGCTTGTTGAAAATTACCCAGCCGCCGATGCCGCCTGGCACATAGGAGCGTGCGATGTGCAGCACCTGCCGGTAGCCCCGGGTCGTCACCAGCCCAACCCGAGCACCCTTCTGCGTCAGGATGGCGTTGGTGGCCACCGTCGTACCGTGCATCACCGAGGTGATGGCCTCCGGCTTGACCCCGGACGTTCGGCAGATCTGCTCAATACCGTTAAGCACCCCCTGAGAGGAGTCACTCGGTGTTGAAGGCACCTTGCAGGTGAACGCCTCACCGGTGGCATCGTTGATCAGGAGCAGGTCCGTAAACGTACCCCCGACGTCCACACCCAATCTGAAGCTCATAGATCCTCTCCTACACTCGATTGGTGGGAACGGGCGACCAGCGCCCGCTCCTTCATTATTGAAAGGCGAGGCATCAGCGCTCTGCCGCCCGTTCGAGCTCACGCAGGGTGATGTCGTCGGGACCAACGCCGGGCGTGTTCAGGCGCACCTCCGGATGCAGGATGAAGATGGTCGCGTGGCGGCGCTGATAGTCGATGGTGAAGCCAGCGGCCGACACAATCCCGCGATCACCGTCCTCGGTCGGCACGGTCTTGAGGTTATAGTTCATCCACTTCCAGAACTCGCCCTTGCGGTCATAGACGTCCGCCATGTAGAAGCGCGGGAACTCAGTGTCCATGTACATGACCTTCTTGCTGTAGGGGTGCTCCGGCGGCGCGGTGGCCTCGATCACCCAGACGTCACGCGGTTCCCACTCGTCCTGCGGGTTCCAGTGCGGTGCATCTTCTAGATTTATGATCGGGAACTCCTCGGGACCGCTGGCATCCAGGTTCCAGGAACGCTTCTGACTGTGTGCGACCGCCAGGATGGTGCGCTTGCCCAGCAGCTTGTACTCCGGGTACCAGGTCGGGTGGGCGTTGAATATCTCGATGTCGTCATTGAGCTGGTCGGTACCGCCGATCGGGTCCATCCAAGTACCACCGGAGAGACGCCGGGTCCGCCGGACCGTGGTCAGATAGGCCCAGCTGTCATCCAGCTGCGGCCCGTCGTAGCGGATGGTGAACAGACCCAGCCCGCGGATGTCGTTGGGGTAGGTGGCGTACAGCAGCTGCTTGAACAGCACGTCGTCATCGCCCACCTCGGTCTTTTCCTCGCCCAGGCGCCCCTTGGTGTAGTAGCGCTTGAACACCCACTCCTGGCGGCGCTCCAGCCCGCCCTCATCATCCACAAACAGATAGGCGAACTTCGGGTAGTCCTGGAAGTTCTTGGTGGGCTGGGCCACGTGGTGGTTCCAGACCAGTTTCTCGGCCGCGTGCTCGGTGTCCTCGGTCACATCCGGGAACGGCATCCCCGCCACCCAGCCTTCCATCAGCCGGGTCTCGGGGTTGAAGGTGGCCTGGTCCGAGTACTTCTCCGTAGCCGCCATGTAGTCCTCGCCCAGCTTCACCGGCTCCGAGGCCTTGAGGGTGATGACCAGCCCCTCCTCCTGGATCAGGCGTTGCTGCACGTCGGTCAGCAGCGACTCAATGGTGTTGCCCTCGAAGGTGTCCTGGAGGCGCTGCTCCAGGTTGCCCGCGTTCAGCTCATCCCCCGGCGACAGTGCCGCCGGCAGGGCCCCGCTGGAGCTGGCCGCCAGGGCCAGCGCCAGAGTCATCTTTCGGATTGTGGGTTGGATAGTCATTGTTCTTCTCCTCAGAATTGGTAGGTCAGGCGGGCCATGAGCTGGTCATTGCCTGAGAAGTACCCGAACAGGTTGGTGTCGTTAAAGTTTTCCAGCGGGCGGTCCTGGTCGGTCTCGTGGAAGAAGAAGCTCCCCTCGAGACGAATACGGATGTGGTCCCCCTGTACCAGTTCGACAGCCGGAATGATCACACCACCGCCATAGGTCAGGTCAGCAACCCCGGCCAGTGACGGGTTCACCGTGTCGTTGGCGTAGTTGGTCGACAGCACAGCGGTCAGGATGGAACTGAACTCCTCGGTCTTGCCGCCAAAGCCGGCGGTATTGATCAGCTGATCGCTGCCTTCGTAATCCGTGATCCAGTTGTTGAAGATCTGGACACTGGCGAAGGACGGGCGGCTGGTACCGATCAGGTTGGTGAGGTCCAGCTGCTTGTCGATGCGGAACATCGACCGGAAGAGGTTCTTCTCCTTAATACCACAGAAGCCGGGGAAAAACCCGCAGGCCTCGCCGGGCGCGGCCGCGCCATTGCTTTCCACGCCAAAGTTGTACGGCGCCTCCGGGATGTAGGCCAGCTCAGTGCTGAACACCACATCCAACGCCGGGAAGTAGTTGTTCGCCGTTACCCCGAAGACATCAATGGTGGGGAATATGAACTCCCCGGCCCTGCCGGGTGGTCCCTCATAGATCCCTTCATAGGCGCCTGTGCTCAGCTGGGGCGCGGTGTTGTTGAGCGCCGGGTTGGGGTTGGCCACCGGATTGGGGTTGGGCCCGTGGAACCACGCCAGCGAGTAGCCCCAGTCACCGGCGACGCTGTTCCAGCGCAGACCGTAGGCACCGTCCTCCACGTCCGCCTCCGGGTGCTCATAGTTGTAGCGCACGCCGGCCCCGAAAGGCGCGGACTGGAACTGAACACCCCGGTTGGGCTGGTTGGCCCAGCGCCCGCCCTCAACGTCGTAGTTGTTACCGAAGTCTTCCTTGTCGTTGAGCTGGCCCGGGATGTAGATCGCCTGCAGGCCACCATCGCCGATGCGCTGGCGCAGGTTCACCAGATTCAGCGGCTTGCGCAGCTCCTCGTTCTCCGGCTCCAGGAAGGAGCGCCAGCGGAAGTCATAGCCGTGGATCACGTCCATCAGCTGGAAGAAGTCCGTCTCGCCCCAGACCACCTGCTGCCGCCCCAGTTTCAGGGAAGTGGTATCGGTCAGATCCGTCTGCACCCAGGCCGCGCGCACTTCCTCGTCGTTGTAGACATCGCGTTTGAGATCCCGGAATGCCTTGTCCTCCGGGCCCGTGCGCGCCCACTCATCGGCCACGCGCTGCATGTCGCGCATGTACTCGGTGTTCACCTCGCGCGAGATACGGCCGCTGAACTTGAAGCGGGTGCCATCGTCAAATTCCCGGAACAGGTTCAGCGAGCCCACAGACCGCAGCATCGAGAGGTCGTACTTGTAGTCGTCCTCCTGCGTGCCATCAAAGATCGCCGGGCCGGGGCCGATCAGCGTCGGGTTCTCCAGGTTCATGCCAACGTATTGGCGCAGATAGCCACTGATTTCCCAGTCCTTGAGCAGCCAGTTCTGCTCCTGGGCATACACCGGGCTGGTAACGCCCGCTGATGCCGCCATGATCGCCCCTGCCAGCAGCGCACGCCTCGGGGTGCTTGTACGGCCAACGCCGCGTTTGTTGTGTGTAGTCATCTCGTTTACCCGTTGTCAGTACGTTGAAGGAGCAGGCTGCCCGGTCGAGTCATCGGCCCGGGTGGTCTGCGGGGTCTGGCCGAAGATGAACTTCGGGCGCAGCACCCTTACCAGGGAGGGCATGACGAACAGCGAGGTAAACGCTGAGACGAGCAGCCACAACCCGATAAGCATGCCCATCTCCGCCTGGAAGCGGAGAGAGGAAAAGGTCCAGAGAAGCACGCCGGCGGCGAGGGTCACGGAGGTCAGCAGCACCCCCCGACCGGCGGAATAGAGAGACTGGCGGATGGCCTCCACGTCATCGCCATCGGGCTCTTTCTCAAGGTATTCCTTGACCGAGTCCACGATGTAGAAGGCGTAATCCACGCCCAGGCCGATGCCCAGCGCCACCACTGGCAGGGTGCTGATGCTCATGCCAATGCCCTGCCAGGCCATGAACGCGAAGGTCACCACGTTCGAGATCAGCACCGGCACCATGAAGAAGATGCCGCTGGCCGAGGAGCGATACACCACCAGGCAGGAGAGGATCACCACCAGCAGCGCCAGCGCGATCGCCTCAACCTGGTCCCTCAGCAACACTTCGTTGACCGCCGCGATGATGCCCAGCGAGCCGCCCGCCATGCGCACGTCCACGCCATCCAGCGGGTTGTTGTTGATGAAGCGCTTGATCTGGTAGGTGGCCTGGCGCAGGGTCTCGCCCTGGCGGTCCTGCAGGAACAGGATCACCGAGCCGTCGCTGAACATGGGGTTGGCGTACTGGGCCAGATCGTCCGGCGCCGCCCCCTGCATGTAGAAGCTGATCAGCTCGCCGTTCTCCATCTGGCTGTTGCCCAGCTCGCGGTAACGCGGATTGCCCTCATAGAGGTTGCGCCGCACGTCCACCACGATGTCCGCCAGCGAGAGACTGCCGCCGACCTGGGGCATGCGCTCCATACGACGCTGGAAACGCTGCATCCAGTCCAGAACATCCGGGCGCTTGAGCACGTCGTCGCCCCCGGAGAGCACGATGAACATCTGCTCGGTGCCCGGGTACTGCTCATTGATCAGCGCACTGTCCTGGTTGAAGGACGAGTCCTCCCACAGGATCGGCGAGCCGGGGGTGGCATCGCCCACGGTCAGGTCCGTGGCCTTGAACACCAGCAGGCCCACCGCGATGGCGGTAACCGGCAGCACCACGTAGCGGGCACGCGTCTCGACCACCTTCACCGCCACGCTGAGCACCGCGGTCAGCAGGAAGCGCAGGTTCAGCGGATGGGCGTTGCGCAGCGGCGCCTTTACCCAGCTCAGCAACACCGGCGTCAGGATCACGGCGGAGAAGCCGATGGTCATGACCCAGATCGCGCCGATGATCGAAATCTTCTGCAGCAGCGGAATGGGCGTGAGCACCACGCACAGGATGGCGCCGGCGTCCGAGACCAGCCCCAGCAGCCCGGGCCGGAACAGCTCCTTCATGGTCTGTTCGGCAGCCCTTTTCGGCTGCACGCCCTCGCCGTCGCAAAGATCATCAAAGCGGGTGATCAGCTGCACCGCATGGCTGAAGCAGCGCGCGGTGATGATGAACGCCACCACGATCACCAGCGGGTCAAAGTTGAAGCCCAGAAGCACCCCAATGCCCAACGCCCAGATGGTGGAGACCACGCCGCTGACCAGTGGCAGCAATGTCCCGCGCCAGGTCCGGTTCAGCAGGAATAGCGCCAGCAGCATCGCCCCCAGCGAGGCCAGCGCGATGTTCACGGTCTCGCCCAGGTAGTGGTTCACCCAGCCGTACAGCACCGGCTGGCCCACAATGTGGTGATCCACCTGCTCCTTGATCGGAGAGGCATCCAGAATGGATTGGATCTGAGGGAAGATCTTCGAGTAGTCCACCAGATTGTCGTAGAAGTCCACCTGGATCAGCGTGGAACCCTGGTCGCGGGCGACATAGATGCCGTAGACCATCGGGTTGTTGAGCACCGCCTCGCGCAGCGTCTCAACGCCATCACGGGTCTCGGGCACATCCGGCCACATCAGCGGCACACTCTCGATACCCCGGGATGAGGCATTAACGGACTTGAGCTTGCGCGAGGCGATTGACGTGATCTGGAAGGGATTCACACCGCTGACCTGGGCCAGCTCCTGGGTGATACGCTGGACCTCCGTCAGGATGGACCGGCGGAAGATGCTGCCTTCCTCGGCGGAGACCATGATCGAGACCTTGTTGGAGCCCCCGAAGGTCTCCTTGTACTCCTCGTGAACGTCCACGTAGGGGTGGCCCTGGGGCACCATGTCGCTAAACTCGGTGTAGACTTCCAGGCGCATCAACAGTGCGGCCATGGCAATCGTGGACACCACGATCAGAGCGGTCACCGGCTTGCGGTGGCGAATACAGAATTCAGACAGAGCCTGGGCGAAACTACTGAGTGACATCATCAGTTCTCCTCTACCGGCCAGGTGTTCCAGTTGGACGCCCTGAGCAGACCGATGGTCTGGCCGGCGATCACGGTGCCACGTTCAGTGGTGTGCAGGCGGGTGTGGTAGCCACTGCCAAAGCCTTCCGGCCGAAGCTTTTCCCAGTCCTCGCCGTTACCGGAGGCAATCACGGCGCCAGCATTACCCACGGCCAGCCAGCGCTCGCCGTCAAAGCCCACGTCGTAGAGGTGCTCGGAGGTCACGGGTTCCAGGGAACGCCAATCACTGCCCGGATCAGGACGGTGGAGCATAGCGCCGTTGTTCCCGACCACCACGCCAGTGCCGTTCCCGGAGAAAGCCACGGAGCGCAGACTTTCGGAGCCGAACGTCTGTGTCTCCCAGCTCTGGCCGTTATCGTCCGAGTGGATCAGCTCCCCGAACTCCGCGGTGACCCAGAGGGTGCCGTCCGCGTCGGTCTCAATATCGTTAAGCCCGATGTCCTCATCCAGGCCCAGCGGCTGCCAATTGCGCCCACCATCGACACTGCGGAAGACCGCGCCCATCTCACCGATCACCCAGAGGGCGCCGTTGAGCCAGGCAGCATCCACCATCTTCCCGGCGCGCTCGGAGACCGGCAGACGCTGGGAGGTCCATTCCTCCTCGCCGCCGGCACGCCGGATGAAGACCGCGCCTTCGTTACCCACGGCGACCACGGTGTCCTCATCAGTGACGGCGACGCCCTGGAGGTTGACCGGCTCCGGCATGGAATGGCGCTCCCAGCCCTGCGGCTCACGGGTGCCTTCCAGCACCGTGCCGGCGTTGCCCACGAACCAGAAGCGCTCGCCGTTATGGCTGGCTACGTCGTAGAAGATGTCGCGCGGCTCGGCCAGCGGCTGCGGCAGTGGCAGCGGCTCCACCGTCGGATGAATGAAGGCGGCGGCGTAACCAAGGCTGGCCACCACGGCCCAGGGGGCCACCTGGGCGGCGAATCCGAGTACTTTACCGACCATCACGAGTACCTCCCTGCTGGGCGTCATACTGGCGGGCCAGCCACCGGAAGCTCTTGCCGCCGAGCGCTGTCCCGGTCAATTCCTCGGCAGCGCGCACCACCGGCACCAGGGCTTGCGGCTCAACGCCGGTGTCATAGCCCATGGAATCCAGCAGCAAGGCCACGTCCTCGGTCGCCACATTGCCGGTTGCCCCCGGTGAGAACGGGCAGCCGCCCAGGCCTCCAATGGAGGCATCAAACTCGCGCACCCCGGCGTTGAGCGAGGCCAGCACGTTGGCCAGTGCCATGCCCCGGGTATCGTGGAAGTGGCAGGCCACACGGCTGAGCGGAACGACGCCGCTCACCGCCGCGAGCACCGCCTGCACGCCTTTCGGGTTGGCGGCGCCGATGGTGTCGGCGATGATGATCTTTCCGGCGCCGGCCGCGCTCATGCGCTCGGCGTAACGGCGGACCACCTCCGGGTTGACCGGCCCCTCGAAGGGGCACTCAAACGCCACGGCCAGATAGGCCTGGGCGGTGATGCCCTCGGCGCTGGCCCGCTCAATGATCTGTTCGAAATCGGCCGCGGACTCATCCACGGTGCGGCGGATGTTTTCGTAGTTCATGGTCTCGGTGACCGAGAGCACCACGTTCACCACCCGCGCACCAGCGGCCACGGCCAGTTCATAGCCCTTCATGTTGGGGACCAACGCGGCGTAGCGAACGCGGTCCACCGAGGGCAGGCCGTGGAAGACCTCGTCCGTGCCAGCCATCTGTGGCACTGCCTTGGGCGAGACAAAGCTGCCCGCCTCCACGTGGCGCAGACCGGTACCGACGAGGTGCTCGATCAGCGCCAGCCGCGCCCGGGGCGCCAGCGTCTTGCCCTGGCTCTGGAGGCCATCACGGGGGCCCACCTCGTTGATGATTACTGATTCAGTTACTGCCGCTGCCATCATCCAACAATCCCCTTATCCAGAAGAGCGCTGATCCGTTCCGCGCTGTAGCCCAGCTTCTCGAGCACCTCGCGGGTGTGCTGACCCAGCAGCGGCGGCGGGGTATAGGAGTCCGGATCGTCGATGGAGAGCTTGATGGGGTTGCCCGGCGCGCGGACGGTGCCACCATCCGGCTGCGGAATGTCCACCACCATGTTGCGGAACAGCACCTGCGGGTCGTTCAGCGCATCGGAAAGGCGATTGACCGGGGCGCAGGGAATGCGGGCCCCGGAAAGCAATTCCACCCAGTGGGCGGTGGATTCCGTGCGCAGCAACTCCGTGAGGATACCGTTGATCCGATGCTTGTCTGCGAAGCGCCCCGGCTGGGTGCGGTATTCCGGATCGCGGAGTTCGTCGATGTCGAGCAGCTCCACCAGGTTGTCCCAGAAGCTGTCGAAGATCACCGCGATGATCACGAAGCCATCGTTGGTGCGGAAAGCATCGTAGGGCACGTGCACGAAGTGGCCATTGCCGATGGGAGTGGGGTTTTCGCCACTGAGCAGATGCATGGTGGCCATGTAGTTGAGCATGCTGACCTGACAGTCGAGCATGGAGATGTCCACATGCTGGCCGTAGCCGCGGGTGTTACGCGAGTGCAGGGCCGAGAGGATGCCCATGACCGCGAACATGCCGCCGCCCAGGTCGCCGATAGGGATGCCCGCACGTGCCGGATGTTCGGAGTCATGGCCGGTGATGGACATGCCGCCGCCGATGCCCTGCACCACCTGGTCAAAAGCCGGGCGCTGGAAGTTCGGCCCGTCCTCACCGAAACCGGTGACAGAGCAGGTGATGATCTGCGGGTTAATCTCGGCCAGGTGCTCGTGGTCGATCTTGAGCTTTGTGGGAACACCAGCGGAGAAGTTGTCCAGCACCACGTCGGCGTCTCGCACCAGGTCGTAGAAGATGGCCAGACCATCCTCGCTCTTGAGGTCTATGCACACGCTTTTCTTGTTGCGATTGAGGGTGATGAAGTACGCCCCCTGCCCGCCGTGGGAATACTTCGGGTTATTGGCAAGCAACGACCGGGTGCCCTCGCCCTTGAGCGGTTCCACCTTGATCGATTCGGCTCCGAGGTCTGCCAGCAGCATACCGGCGTAGGGTCCGGAGAGCATGTGCGTAAGATCGATGATCCGCACACCTTCGAGTGGTTTTGTCATGGCTGCTCAACATGTTGTTGTTTAGGTTTGCACAGAGCCCGAAGCCCTGATTCCGCAGTTGTTGCCATTCCTCTCCACCTTTGCAGATGCTGTGCCAGCCCTACAAAAAAGAGGCCAATATCGACATATATCGTTGAATTAGATATCTTTTTAAGAAACAAAAAAGACCGACAGCAAGGAGAGCAACCACTGTGGCATTTCATTGTGAAAGCCCGCCATTTCACATGGACGGAATCATGCGTAGATGAGGAAGGTTCAGTCGTTCAAAGCTGGAGGGTTCTATGCACCAGTAGAGGCGTCGGAATCTCATGGAGAAGAAAGAGGACACTGCGGCCAGCCAACCAGGGCGCCATGGACTCACAGACACACTCGACAGTCTCACGGTCCAGGCCGGTGAAAGGCTCGTCCAGAATCACAATTGGGGACTGCTTCAACAGCACCCGGGCCAATGCAAGACGCCGCCCCTCACCGCCCGACACCTGGCCTCCCCGCTCGCCCACAGGGGTTTCCAGTCCCCGGGAAAAGCCACGGACTGTCTGGTCGAGCTGCACTGCGGCCAACACCTCCCATAGCAACGCTTCCGAAGCCTGCGGGAACGCCAGCCGAAGATTCTCGGCGAGGGATTCATTGAATAGATGGGCATCCTGCGAGAGCAGCGCAACGCGCTGTCGCCATTCATCGCCGTTGAATGCGCGGATATCCTGGCCGTCCGCCAACACCGCTCCCTGGTCCGGATCCATCAGACGGGCGAGCAGTGACGCCAGCGTGGACTTACCACTGCCGGATGGACCGGTAACAGCAATATGCTCTCCGGGTGCCAGGGAAAGACTGAAATCGTCGAAAACCGCAAGCGAGCCCCGCCTGATAGTGACCCCGGACCAGGTAACCGCAGGATGGTCAGGAACCGGGGCCGGCTCATCCGGCTCGGGAAGACTCAGCTCCAGGGCCGATTGCCGGTTAAGCCTGGCGGCTGCGGCCTGTGTAGCGCCCCATTGGGCGAAGGCAGCCGGCAGCGCGGAAAAGCCCTCACCCAGGGCCATTACGGCCAGGGGCATCATGACCATCACGGGGCCTGATACAGCCCGTGCCTGCCACGCCATTGCGGCCAGCAGCAATACGACGACCACGACCAACTGGATACCCAGGGTGCTGAGGCCCTGGGCCAGCGCCGTCGTCGTCGCAAGCCGGTACTGGCCCAGACGCTGCGCTGCCTCCAGTCTCAACAGCTGTTCCTGGTGACGACCCAACTGCGAGGCAGCCTGCAACTCAGCCAGTCCCTGGAGCTGGTCCACAACACGGCTGCGCACCCTGTCGCGGATATGGACGTCCCCGGCGCTGATCCGGCGCGTGCGTAACGCCACACCAAGGGTCAGCACCCCCAGCAGGAGCAGCAGAAACACCCCTGCAAAGAGTCCAATTGGCAGTGCGAAGAACGCAATCAGGCCGGATACGCTCAACACGGCAACAAGGGCAACAAGAGGCGGCGCGATCAGGCGCAGATAGAGGTTGTCCAGGCTGTCCACGTCACTGATCAGGCGGTTCAGGAACTGTGCGGAGCGCAACCGCGAGCGCGCCCGCTCATCCAGGCGTACCAGGCTCTGGAACAGGCGCACCCGAAGGTCCGCAAGAAGGCGCAGAACCGTGTCATGATTGAAGAGGCGCTCGAAGTAGCGGGACACCGTGCGCGACAGGGCGAAGAAACGGATTCCGGATCCGGGCACGTAAAGGTTGAGGCTGGCCTGAAACCCCGCACTCCAGGCCAGGGCTGTCACGGCCGTGGCGGTAATGAACCAACCAGACAGCGCCAGCAGCCCAACCCCGGACAACAGTGTCGCCATCATCAGGACCGCGCCCAGCATCAGCCGCATCTGATGCCGGGAAAGCAGGCTGAGCCAGGGTCTGAGTTCGCTCATTCCAGCCCCCCTTTCCCATCCAGAGACAGCTGCCGATCAGCAATCGCCATCGCAGCCGGACGATGACTCGCCAGCACACAGATCCGATCCCCCCCGATAATGCCTTTCAACCCCTCCAGAACTTCTGCCTCCGTGTCGGCATCAAGGCCAGCGGTGGGCTCATCCAGCAGCATGACCGGTGATGGTGTCAGGAAGAGTCGTGCCAGTGCCAGACGCCGTGCCTGTCCTCCCGAGAGCCCGAGACCACCCTCACCAATCACTGTGTCCAGCCCCGCCTCCTGCTCGGCCAGCACCGTTCCCATTCCCACCCGGCGCAGGGCTTCCTGCATTTCCGAATCACTGGCGCGGGGTGCCGTGAGCCGCAGGTTCTCACGCCAGCTTCCGGCAACCAGCCAGGGTCTCTGCCCCATCCAACCCAGGGGAATGGCCCGGGGCGCGCGGCCCAGAACATGCACCCATCCCGAGGCCGGCCGAATAAAACCCGCAAGTACGCCAAGTAGCGTGGTTTTCCCCGAGCCGGAAGCGCCGGTCACAACCAGAGTTTCACCCGGATTCAGCTCGACGGTGACGTTCTCCAGCACGGGAGGGCGATCCGGGTAGGAAACACGCAGGCCGTTGACCTGAATCCCCTGATGATCCTGAGTGGCTGGCGGTTGAGGCGCACTCTCAACAGGCGACGGAACCGTAGTACCGGCTTCCTGGCGGGCCATCAGATGGGCTGCTGCACCCAGCGCGGCAGCGCGATCGTGGTAATACTGGGAAATCAGCCGCAGCGGCTGGAAGAATTCTGGTGCCAGCAACAGCACCAATAACCCGGAAAACAGCGTCATGTCCCCCGCCGGCCCAAACTCAATGGAGCCCAGAAGCGCAAAACCTACATAGATGGCAACCGCCGCAATCGCGACGGAGGCAAAGAACTCCAGAACGGCCGAGGACAGGAAGGCAACCCGGAGCGTGGCCATGTTCAGTCGCCGGTAATCCTCGGCAGCTTCCCGGACATCCTGAACCGCGCCCTGAGTGGCCCCGAACAGCTGCAGGGTGGTCAACCCCCGGATGCGATCCAGGAAATGCCCGGAGAGCCTGGAGAGGGATTCATAATGACGTCGACTTATATGCTCGGCCCCCATGCCCACCAGCGCCATGAACAGGGGAATTAGGGGCGCGGCTGCCAGGAGAAACAGGCCTGCAACCCAGTCCAGACGGAAGACCAGAACCAGGATCAGCACCGGAACAATGACGGCCAGGAAGACCTGGGGCCGGTAACGCGCGAAATAGCCGTGCAGGGCGTCAACCTGCTCCACCCATTCACTGGCCAGCCGCCCGGCATCGGCCCCGGCCAATCCGACTGGTCCCGCGTCCGCCCAGGCTGCCAGCAGCGACGCACGCAGATCGGCCCTGACCCGGTGACTGGCCCGTGCGCCAGCAATATCCTGCAGGACCTGGGCAAGGGCCCGGACACAGACGGCGGCCAGAAGGCCACCGCCAACCCAGGGCAGACTCAGCGTCCCCGTGCCCGTAATCAGTCCCTGTACCAGCCAGGCCATCAAGCCGAGCTGGGTAATGGTGGCCAGCGCGCTGACCACTCCGGCCACCACCGACAGCGTCAGGCTGCCCCGAACACCACGGGCCTGTGCTGCCAGCCAGAGGGCAGCAGCCCGTGGCTCAGTGGTAGCCTTCACCGGCACGCACCTTGCCCCGGAATACCCAGTAGGTCCAGGCGGTGTAGACCAGCACGAACGGAATCACAAACAACAGCCCCAGCAAAAGAAACAGCTGCGACTCCCAGGCCGAGGCCGCGTCGTAAAGCGTAATGTTCGGAGGCACCACATAGGGCCATTTACTGACCAGAAGCCCCAGGTAGGTGAACAGGAACAGGCCCATGGTGGCTACGAAAGGCACGCCCTCTCGGCGCTGGCGCACGGCTTGCCAGATCTTCCAGGCACAGAACAGCCCCAGGGCGGGGAACAGCCAGATCACATGAATCTGGGAGAACCAACGCTCGTAGACCGACTCCTGCACAAAAGGCGTCCAGACGCTGATGATGGCAAATACTACCAGCACTGCCGCTAACAGCCAGGGCGTGATGCGGTAGGCCCAGGCCTGGGTGGCGCCTTCCGTTTTCATGATGGTCCAGGTGCTGCCCAGCAGCGCATAGCCGGCCACCAGCCCCAGCCCCGTGAGCACACTGAAAGGCGTAAGCCAGTCCAGCGCACCACCGACATAGAGACCACCTTCGGTCTCGATACCCTGCACATAGGTGCCCACGACGATTCCCTGCGCCAGGGCTGCAACTGTGGAGCCCCCCGCAAAGGCAATGTTCCACAGATAGCGCGAGCGGTTGGCCTTGAAGCGGAACTCAAAGGCCACCCCCCGGAAGATCAGCCCCGCCAGCATCAGGAACACCCCGATGTACAGCGCTGGCAGCAAGATGGTGTAGACCAGGGGAAAGGCGGCCAGAAGCCCTGCTCCGCCAAGGACCAGCCAGGTCTCGTTGCCATCCCAGACCGGCGCCACCGAGTTCATCATCAGGTCGCGGGACTCCTCGTCCGGGGCCAGGGGAAAGAGGATGCCCACGCCCAGGTCAAACCCGTCCATGAGCACATACATGATAACGCCGAAGGCAATAATGCCGGCCCAGATCAGTGTCAGGTCAAAGGGTTGCATCAGGCCTGCCCTCCCGTGCTTTCGAATGGTACATGGGCGGCGGACAGCGGCCGCTTGGCGCGCTCCACATGGTCTTCACTGTCGGCGTCATCCGCCTCCAGGCCTGCCTCAAACAGCCGTGTCAGGTAATAGACACCGGCGCTGAAGACCAGGGCATAGACCAGGATGTAACCGATCAGAGTGAAGAGGGCCATGCCACCACTGAGCGATGGCGTCACCCCCTGTGCATGGGTCATCTGCCCGTAGACAAGCCAGGGCGCCCGGCCGATTTCAGTGACAAACCAGCCCGCCAGGACCGCAATAAAGGGGGCAACCCCCATGGGCACCAGCCCCTTGAGGAACCAGCGACTCTGCCAGTAGCGCCCACCGGGGCGAAGCAGCAGCCCGGCAACCGCAAAGGCAATCATCAACATGCCCAGCCCCACCATAACCCGGAACGACCAGAACACGATCGCTACCGGGGGCTGTTCATCACGTGGAACCGCCGAAATCCCGGGAACCTCGCCCTCCACATCATGCTTGAGGATCAGGCTCGCCAGCCCTGGAATGCCGATCTCAAAGTGATTGGTCTGGGCCTGCTGGTCCGGCCAGGCGAAGAGCAACAGCGGTACGTTCCCGGAGGTCTCCCAGTTGCCCTCCATGGCCGCCACCTTGGTCGGCTGGTGTTCCAGGGTGTTGAGCCCGTGCAGATCCCCCACCCAGAGCTGGGCCGGGGCGATGATCAGCAGCAACCACAGGCACATGGAAAGTGCTCTGCGATTGGCTTCCAGTTCACGCCCCTTGAGCAGGAACCAGGCACTGACCGACGCCACCACGAAAGCGCCTGTGAGGAAGGACGCCAGTCCCATGTGAACGAAGCGGTACCAGAAGGAGTCGTTGAAGATGGCAGCGCTCCAGGACGTGACCCGGTGCATGCCGTTCTGCATTTCCGTCCCGGCTGGCGTATGCATCCAGCTGTTGGCGGAAAGTATCCAGAACGACGAGATAAAGGTCCCGATGGCGACCATGAAGGCCGCGAACAGGTAGACGCCCGCGGGCACCTTATCGCGCCCGAAAAGAAGGATGCCAAGGAAAGCCGCTTCCAGGAAAAAGGCAGTCACCACCTCATAACTCAGCACGGGCCCCATGAAATTGGCCGTGGCCTGGGCAAAGTTGCTCCAGTTGGTGCCGAACTGGAAAGACATCACGATGCCCGAGACGACACCCATGCCGAAGACCACCGCGAACACCTTGATCCAGAACCTGGACAGACGCGTGTACTGGGCATTCCCCGTTCGATAGGCCAGTGTTTCCAGAAACGCTATAAAGGAGGCCAGACCGATAGTGAACACCGGAAAAATGGCATGAAACGACACCACGAAGGCAAACTGCATTCGTGACAGCAGGACAGGATCTAACTCCATATGCGCCTCCGGCAGAGGGGAAGGGGCTGTTTCAGTCGCCGATACTATTTTAGAGTATACTAATATACAAGCCTCGATGGACTTCTGGACCGAGCCAATAATGGGCACCCGTACGCTGGATTACGAGGCGAGGGTCGTTCGTGACATCCGCTATTGGCAGATCCAGAACAAAGTATATATACTGTCTTTATATACAGCTATTAGCCCAACATCATGCGCGCCCGTGGCAGTCACCAGAACATTACGCACCGCTTCCAGCCGGACACCGTAGAGCCGGTGGATGATGGCTGGCACCAGGACACAGAACCGGAGTCCATTGCCACAGAGGTGCGGGAAATCCAGGCACGGCGGATCATCAGCACGAACCAGTCACCGGATGTGCCCTTCAGCCAGTCCATTAACCCGTACCAGGGTTGCGAGCACGGCTGTATCTATTGTTTTGCGCGGCCTACCCACAGTTACCAGGAGCTCTCACCGGGCCTGGATTTTGAAACGCGCATTGTGGCCAAACCCAATGCCGCCGAACAACTGCGCAGGACCCTGGACAGGCCGGGCTATCAGCCTTCGCCCATCGCCCTGGGCGTCAACACCGACGCGTACCAGCCTCTCGAGAAACAATACCGGATCACCCGGGCAATCCTTGAAGTCCTGCTGGAATACCGCCACCCGATCTCCATCATCACCAAGAGCAGCCTCATCCTGAGGGATATGGACCTGCTGGAGGCACTGGCGGCAAGGAATCTGTGCTCGGTGCGGGTCAGTCTCACTACTCTGGATAACCGACTCAAGGGCCAGCTCGAACCCCGGGCCACGGCAGCGGCGACCCGCCTGCGGGTGGTTCGGGAAATGGCCGGACACGGCATTCCCGTCGGTGTGCTCACGGCCCCGATCATTCCCTTCATCAATGACCATGAAATGGAGTCCATGCTGGAAGCCGCGGCTGATAACGGCGCAACCCAGGCGGACTGGGTGCTCCTGCGCCTGCCCCACGAAGTCGCTCCGCTTTTCGAGGGCTGGCTTGAGACGCACTATCCTGATCGAGCGCGGCACGTTATGAACCGTATCTGCGATCTGCGCGGCGGACGCACCAATAACAGCAACTTCGGGGAACGGATGCGGGGAACAGGGCCATTGGCCGATCTGTACAGACAGCGCTTCAACCGGAAATGCCGGGCGCTGGGCTTGAACGGGAAGGAAGAGGAGCCGCTGGACGCCAGCCAATTCCGGCGCCCAGCGGGTGAGCAGATGGGGCTGTTCTAGATGTAGAAGTCCAGCTCTTCCTGGTGCTTGAGCAGGTCCCGCATCTTATGGGGGTCATCACCGAAGAAGTAGATCAGCCCCCAGTGGGTACCGAAAGCGGTACGCTTGGTGACCGTCTGCTCCGTCGGAGCTGTCAGCTCATGCCACTCGAAGTACTCGTGGTTCTCGGTCTCTTCCGGAATCGCCAGCTGGCTGACAACCCGGCGCCTCGGGTAAACCCCGAAACAGCCCGCAACGCCCTTCGCATCCACGACCTCCTTCGGGAAGAAGGCTTCGATCTCTTCATCCGTGGTCTTCGGATCAAAGGCCAGCGCCATGCCCTGATAGGCATTGAATCCATACGCGCGCTCAAGCAGTTCGAACACCTTGAAGCCCGGCGGGCGATAGGCCACCTCGCCAAAGTACATGGTGCCGTCACTGGTCACGAAGTACTCGGGGTGGATGAACCCGAACTGGATATCGAACGCCTTGATCAGTTTCTCGATTTCCTTGGTGATCAGGTTACGCCAGCTTTCTAGCTCCGGTGTTGCCGGAACAAACACGGAATACCCGAGGGTGACGTACTCGGAGATGTTCAGGAAGCGGATCTTGCCATTGTGAATCCAGGCCTCGACCGCAAACTCCCAGCCGTCCAGGTGGCTCTCCATCAACACCGGGAATTCATCGTCCGGGATGTTATCCACCTCTTCCGGTGTACGGATAACACGGTGCCCGAGACAACCGGCCTTGTCGAACGCCTTCAGGTGAATCGGGTCGTCCGGGTCACCATCAAGCTTAAGCAGGGTCTGATTAACCCGCTTGAGAAAACGGATAACGTCCTCGCGGTCATGGGCTTCCTCAAAGATGCCCACCCGGATGCCACCGAGCTGGGCGCGACGCTTCATCAGTGCCTTGTCGCGCATGAGCACGGCCTGGCCGTGAAGGCGCGGATTATCCATCAATACGGAATTGATGGCACCGGCCCATTCCACCGTTTCCTCGAACAACGGGATGGCCACATCCACGCCCTCGTCTTTCAGCCGCTCAGCGATTTCCATGGAGCGGTCGTTCAGCCTTTCAAAATCCCAGGGTGTATAGGGGATATTATGCTGCTTGCAGTAATCCTCGGCCCAGAAGGGCGCAACCACGATGTATCGGCGGTCAAAATTGTCCAGTGCCTCGATGGCGTTGAGGCTCCAGCCCAGCAGGGCTACATATCCTTTTTGAGGATTTTTTTCCATTATTCACTCCGTCGTTTTTATCAATGCTGTTGATGCCGGAGATTGTTGATCACGGGCCCCGGCAAGCTTACGTGACATCTCCAAAAATGTTATCAACCCTACCGTGGGGCACTCGGGACTATCTTTGCAAACAGTGTGTGCAATCCGCTTAAACGATTCAGGCTTGAGGCTATAATGCACCCATTACCCATTGATGACCACTATCAGGAATTCCAAAAAGCCCTTAAAAACGGGCATGTAGTGGTAACTGCGGATACGGGTTCCGGCAAGTCAACACGCCTTCCCGTCTGGGCCAGTGAACGTTCACCCACGCTGGTCATTGAACCCCGCCGTGTGGCCTGTACTGCCCTGGCCGGCTACCTGGCACAGCAACAGGGCTCGGAACCGGGGGATCAGGTGGGCTACGCCATCCGCTTTGATGCCCGATACCGCGCGGCAACGCCCCTTATCTTTGCGACACCCGGCATGGCGCTGCGTTGGCTCAGCCAGGGCGAGCTTGAACGCTTCGGTACCATCATCCTGGACGAGTTTCATGAACGCCGCTGGGACACGGACCTGCTCCTGGCGTTGCTGCGCCATTCCAGCCGGCACCGGCTGGTGGTCACCTCGGCCACTCTGGCCGGGGAGGACCTCAGCGAGTACCTGGAAGCACCACTGATCCAGGCTGAAGGCCGCCGTTACCCGGTGTCAGTCCGTCACCAGGCCCGCGAAAGCCACGACATGCCGGACAGCAGGAAGCTCGCCGAGCGTATTGCCGCAGCGGTACGCCACAACTTGAAGGAAACGGATGGCCAGATACTGGTCTTCCTCCCCGGGCGGGGCGAGATCAACGATGCGGCGAACGCGCTGCGGGACCTGGCTCTGCCTGTCCAGCCGCTGCATGCCAGCGCCAGCAACGAGGAACAACGGGCGGCGCTCGCCGATGATGGCCGCCAGCGTGTGATTCTCTCGACCAACGTGGCCGAGACTTCGCTGACGATCCCGGGTGTAACCGCTGTCATCGACAGCGGTCTCGAAAGACGAACCCACCAGCGTAACGGTCGCACCGTGCTGACCCTGGCGCCCATCTCCAGGGCGGCGGCGGATCAGCGCAGTGGCCGGGCGGGGCGAACGGCGCCCGGGACGGCATTACGGCTCTGGGGTGAACACGCGCCCCTCGATGAGCGGACACCCCCGGAAGTGCAGCGTGAGGAGTTGACCGAGCTGGTACTGGCCGCCGCCTGTTCCGGCGTTCCGGTCCATGAACTGTCATTTCCCGACCCGCTCCCCGGGAAATCGCTCAATAGTGCACTCGAACAACTCCACCGGATGGGTGCGATCGACCACGAAGGGCTCGCCACAACCCATGGCCATCGACTCTTTTCCCTGCCCATCGACAGTTTCTTCGCGCATCTTATTTCCAGCATGCCGGATGCGACCACACAGGCTGGGATGGTGGATCTGACGGCGGCGCTGAGCACCCGCCCGCGACTGTTCCGCTTCCCCGACAAAGAGGATCAGCGGCGGGCGCTTGGGGACTGGCTCCCGGATCCCTGCGATGCGACAACGCTGATCAATATGCTGCGTCAGCAACCGCCTGGCCCATTGGCGACCCATCAAAACGCCCGCAGGGAGGCACGGACACTGGCCGGCCGGATTCGCGAGACCCTTGAACTCCCGGCCATTCCGGACGAACCGCTGGCCGACCGTGACGCTTTGATGAGCGCCATACTGAAGGCCGCTCCGGAACTGGCCTTCATTCGCCGGGAGAAACGACGCCAGGCCATGGGGAATGACCAGCGGGAAGTCATCCCCGACGAGGCGTCGCGCTTCCCCGAGGACAGCGAAGCGGCCCTGGTGCTGGACGAACACAGCACCCCTGGCAAACGCGGACACCGCCAAACCATCACCATAGCCACCTGCCTGGCACCGATTCCTCTGGACTGGCTGTCCCGGGCCGGCCTGGGCGACGTCCGGATGGGGCCGGTCACGATTGAGGACGGTGAACCGCGCGCGATCCAGGAGCGCCATTATGCGGGCCGGGTCATTGAACGCCGGGAAACCACCCCATCCGGCGCGCCACTGCGCAGGGCACTCGCCGACCTGATTCTCAGAGGCGAGCTCCTGGAGCCGGCTGGGGAACAGCTGGAAAGCGACGTTGCGCAATGGTCACTCTATGTTGGACTGGGCCACGCTAACGGCGAGGTCCCGGAAAGCCCCGCCGCCTGGCTGGAGGCGGAACTTGAGCACCTCGGCGTGGAAGAAACCGGGGATGAGACGCTCCTGGAGCCCGAGGATCTGCGCTTCGAAGGAATTCCCGAATGGGAGCGCGAGCGTTTTGACCGCCAGTACCCGAGACGGATATCGCTGGGTGACCTGGTCGTGGACGTGTCCTACCAGCCATCGCTCAAGCGGATTACACTTGATTACCGTCATGGCACCCGTAAGGCCGAACCCAAACGCTGGGAGCTCCCGGCATGGCAGGGCTGGAAGGTCCGTTACCGACGTGCGAGCCGAGTGGTGGATGTACGCTGAAATCCACAGAAAACCGGTTTCCACGCCGGATTTCCTGTGGAACAATAAAGCCTTTGCGGCTCAGAGGTATTTCAATGGGATTCTGGCACTCCAAACATCTGTCTTTCACCCTGGCCGGCATCGTCCTTCTGGTTTTCGGTCTCATGCCAATCAACGCCCTGGCGGCGCAGACCCCAAGCGTTCAGAACCTGAACCTGGCATCCGTTCACGCGGCCATTGTCGATCTGGACTCCGGTGAAACGCTGCACGAGAAGTACGCTGAGACGTCGGTGCCCATCGCCTCCCTGACCAAGATGATGACGGCCCTGGTAATCCTGGAATCGGATCAACCTCTGGATGAGTACATCACCATTGTCGAACGTCACCGGCCCACGCCGGTCAATGCCTATTCCCGCATCCGCATCGGCTCCGAAGCAAAACGCGAGGACCTGGTCCGGATCGCGCTGATGGCCTCGGAAAACCTGGCGGCGTACGTGCTTGCGCGCCATTACCCCGGAGGCTTTGATGCCTTCATCAATGCCATGAACGACAAGGCCCAGTCCCTGGGGATGAGCAACACCCGGTTCGTGGATCCGGCCGGCCTGTCGTCCGATAACCGCGCGAGCGCCTCTGATATGGCGCGCCTGCTGGCGGCCGCCTGGAAACACGAGAAAATCCGGGAGCTCTCAACAACACGCTACTTCGGCATCTGGTTCCAGAACCCGCGTTACGAGCTCCGTTACGGCAACACCAACGTACTGGTGCATCGCAACCGCTGGGACCTTGAGCTGACCAAGACCGGTTATCTGGACGCCGCCGGCCGCTGCCTGATGATGGCCACGACCGTGGACGGCAGGACACTGGGAGTGGTCTTTCTCGATTCGTTCGGCAAGCGCACTCCGCTGGGTGACGCCGGCCGCGTTCGCCGTTGGCTTGAAACCGGCAACAGTGGTGCCGTTGCCGGTGCTGCTCGACGGTACGAGCGGGAGCAGGTACAGGCCCTGAATGACGCTGGTAATACCGAACACGCAATGACCGACAATTCACAGTAACCCTGCAAAGGAGCACAAGGATGGGCATTTCCATTGCGCTGCATGCCCTGGCAGCCGTTATCTGGGTCGGTGGCATGTTTTTCGCCTACACGGCGATGAGACCGGCCGTGATCAGGGTCATCGAACCGTCACGCCGGCCCGAGCTCTGGTGCCACACCCTCTCACTCTTCTTCCGTTATGTCTGGGGCTGTATTGGCGTGCTGCTGGTTACCGGCTACGGCCTTATCCATGCCCTTGGCGGAATGGGATCAGTCAACTGGCACATTCATGTTATGCACGGTCTCGGCCTGCTGATGATGCTGATTTTCCTGCACCTGTTCTTCGCCCCCTACAGGCGCCTGAAGCGGGCGGTCCACAGTGGCGACATGGAGGAAGGCACCCGACGTGTGGGCCAGATACGCCAGTTCGTCGGGATCAACCTGTTGATCGGCCTGGTCGTCGTCATCATTGCAGCCGGAGGCCGCTACTGGTGAAGCGACAGGCTGCGTACACCGAAGGTTTTGCCATGAAGGCGAGCAGCGCGCAATGATTGGAGTCCAACGTTTGCGTGGGCCCGAGGTACTGCCAGGTAGACACAGAAATCGCGCACATCGATACGCCCCACTTCGTCCGGTTCCAGTCCGCCCTGATTGGTCAGAGCATCGATCACTTCCGTTGGGGTAATATGGTCCTTTTCACCACCATCCAGCATTAACGTCACCATCGGTGCTTCCCGCCGGACCTGGGGATTCATATCGTCGGGAATTGGCAGTGTTGCCGGCTCGCTAACGCCGGGATAGTGCTCCGCAAGCCGTTCGAAGCGCTGGCGCTCGTCAGGCGCCACCAGGCTCGCCATCACCCCCTTATCGGAGACGAAGCCGGCACGGACAGCATGAACGGCCGGGTTACGCGGGAGATCAAAGCTCACCACCAGGCTCAGCGCTGTCTCACCCAGGGCTTCCGCGGCCACGTCCGTGGCCACGAGTACATTGCAGCTGCCATTCACGAACTGGACCAGCACCTGTTCGCGATCGCGCTGCTCAAGGTTGCCGTGCAGTGCCCGCGCGGACCAGCCACCGGCACGCAGGTTGCGCGCCACAATCTCACACTGCTGCTTCATATTGCAGAACACCAGTGTGGCTCCGCGATGATGATGCTCCAGGAGCGCTTCCAGCGTTTTCTCCCGTCGTGCGCCCGAGACCCGGAAAAACGCCTGGGGGGGCATCACTTCTGCTACAGGTTCCTTCGTCATGGCAACATGACCTCCATTGTTCGTGCCGCCTGGGGCTGATGTGGGCTCAGCCGCGGGGAGTTCAACCACATGATCCGCCTCCCAGCGCCGTAATGCAAAATAATGGCTGAGGGCATTGGATAACACACAACAACCGAAACGCCCATTAACCCGGCATTACAAAAACCCAACCTCCGTCACCGTCAGGCCACCTCTTCGCTATCCCTCCAGCCCTCGGCCGCCGCGCGACCACGCGCCTCATTCAGTGGCAGAACGGTGACCATGGCCAGCACAAAGAGCACCAGGCAGAACAGGATGGCATCGGCCAGTCCCAACGCCCACTGGATAAAGCCCAGACCAAGAATCCCGAAAATAGCCGCCAGCTTGGAAGCAGTCCCCCAGAATCCGAAAAACTCGGCGGCTTTGCCGGACGGCGTCAGTACGCCAACCAGGGCTCGGCCCGCCGACTGGGCCGAGCCGAGACTCAGCCCGGAAAGCACCCCGGCAAACAGGAACACGTCCTGGGGTTCGAGCGCGGCACCGAAAGCCGCATTGAGAACCGGGGTAACGGCCGGCGTCTGCCAGATCGCCAGTATGGCCACCACCCAGAGCACGAGCGTCATCAGGTAGGTGGTCTTGGCCCCGATGCGCCCCTGCAGCCAGCCAAACAGGATAGCGCCGATGGCCGCGGTGATCTGGACCGTAATGAACATCAGCACCCGGGTGGACTCGTCCCACTGGATCACCTGGGAGCCGTAGATGAACGAGAAACTGACAATGATGTAGATCCCGGCCATCGAGAAGAAAATGGAGACCAGCAGGGCTCTCAGGTCCCGGAAATAGGTCACCGCCCGGGCGGTTTCCAGCATCCGGCGCATGCCGAGCGAGACCAGTGACTGGCCATCCGGAATGGGCCTGGCGTGGCCGCGTTCCCTGAGCCAAACAAAGGTCGGGATGGCCGTTACCAGGAAGAAAACCGCGGCAAAGGGTCCGACCCAGCGGATGGTGTCATAGTTTTCCGCCGAGACATCCCCCAGGAATGCCAGCGTAAATGCCGTGGCCACCAGGCCGCCCACATACCCCAGGCTCCAACCCAGTCCGGAAATCCAGCCCAGCTCATCCCGGGGGCCCAGATCCGGCAGAAAGCTGGAAATAAATCCTTCGCCAATGGCGTAGGCAAAGTTCGAGACAATGATCAGGATCACGGCCGTGATGATCCAGCCCGGCTCAACAAAGTACAGGAGGCCGGTAGCGCCAATGGTGAGCAGGTAACTGGCGAAGAGAAACCTCTTGCGCGAGCGCGTGTGATCCATCACCGCACCGCACACCGGATTGGCTACCACCACCATCAGGTAACTGATGGCCAGGGCCAGACTCCACAGGAAGTTACCCAGACGATAGTCCGGCCCGTCCCCCACAATCACCCGGGTAAAGAGGTCACCAAAGACCACGGTAATGATGAGAAGGGTATAGGCCTGGTTCGCAAAGTCGAACATGGCCCAACCAAAGATTTCCCGGGCTGGTGCCCGCCGGGCTTCCACCATTGACTACCCCTTTACTGTTGATCTGGAACGATTCAATCTAAGGAACGTTATTTCACCCATGGAAAAACGAAAGGAGTCATTGTATGCACATTTCAGGACAACTCGTCATCTCAACCCTGATGGCGGCCAGCCTGACCGTCGCCGGCACTGCAGTTGCGGATAATCATGGCAACATGGCCAGTGCCAGTTTCATCAATACCGATGGCGCCGAAGTGGGAGAAGCCACCATCCGAGAAGGCAACGCCGGCATTGTGGTCGACCTTGAAATCCAGGGGCTTGAGCCGGGCTGGAAGGCAATCCACATTCACGGCAATGGCACCTGCTCGGACAACACCAGTGGCTTCAAGGCCTCCGGCGGCCACCTGAATCCGGACGGACGCAAGCACGGCCTTCTCAACGACGAGGGCCCGGATGCTGGCGACCTTGCCAATTTCCACGTCAACAGCGACGGCACGGCCAGGGTTCAGCTTCTCAACGAACGTGCCAGCCTTGGTGGCAATACCGGCGCCAGAATCCTGAATGAGCATGGTGCCGCCCTGGTTATTCACGAGAACCCGGACGACCACAAGGCGCAACCCATCGGGGGCGCAGGTGCGCGGGTTGCCTGTGGTGTGATTGAAAAGAGCTGACCCCGGACTCTAGAACCGCAGCCGTGCCCCGACGTAAAGATTGCGATCCGGGGCCGGCTCAAAAAACCGATCCGCGGCCGCATTCATCCGCACATTGCTGGTGTAGTCACGGTCCGTCAGGTTATTCACCCCAGCTGAAAGCTCAAACTCGCCATCCTGGAGATCCAGGATGCGAGCCACCCGGGTGTTCAGAACCGCATAGCCGGCCACCTCTTCCTGATTCGCATCATCCGCATAAAGCTGGCTGACGGCCAGGCCATCAATGGCGGCAAACCACCCTCCCTGACGCCACGCAAGCTCCAGGAACAGGTTATGTTCGGGCAATCCCGGAAGACGATTTCCAGCGCGGCTTCCGGCACCCGAATCATCCCGGAAACGGAAATCCGACCAGGTATAGGCGCCACTCAGTGACAGCCCATGATCAAGAAAATGCTGAACTCCCAGCTCCACGCCATCCCGGCGCGTTTCGCCCAGGTTCGCAAAACGATCGGGCTCGCTGTCCACCTGTACGATCTCATCCCGGGTCCGTATGCGGAAAAGCGCCAGATCATAACGAGTCCGTTCGCCCAGCTGCCCCTTTATACCAAACTCCAGGTTTATGGCTTGCTGGGGAACCAGGTCCGGGTCAAACCCCTCGTCTGGTGTGGTCGGGTCGTAGAATTCCGTAAAGGTGGGCGTCTCGAAAGCGGTTCCAACAGTGCTGTAAAGGCGGTGGCGGGGGTTGAACCGCCAGAGGGCGCCGGCGCTTGCGCTGAACTCATCAAACACCCGGCTTCCGGAGGCCTCGCCCTGCCCGCGCCGATCCTCAATCCGGAAACGCACCCGATCATAGCGCGCACCCAGCCTGAAACGCCAGGCGGAGGCGGGCTTGATTTCAAGCTGGCCGTAAACCGCACTGCTTGTCGCCTTCTCCAGCGCATCCTGGATCCGGTCACCACGATTTCCGTCACCATCGACCAGGTATCGTTCCCGATCATCGCGCTGCTCACGAACTTCGGCGCCCAGAATCCAATCCACCGGCATGACTCCCAGCGACAGCTCCTGCTGGTATTCCGACGAGGCCCCGTAAAAATCCCGGTCGTAACCAATCAGGCTGGGGCCGGGAAAAGGCAACTGCTGCTCAAAGTCCCTGGCCGTGTAGAACGTGGTCACGGTGAGGCTTCCGGGCAGCGCCCTGCTGTCCTCATAGATCAGGCCAAGGCGCTGCTGATCGACCACCTGCCCGGTGTCCAGGCGATCCGCGTTGGGCGCCGCCTGTTGCGGATCATCGCGACGTTCCGCGCGGGTCAGGCCGCCCGGGTCCTCCCCTTTTGGCTGATCGTAGGTGGTAAAGACCGTTGTCAGGCGCCGCCCCGGCGAGACCTGATAGCTGGCCTTGCCGTTGAACATCATCTTCTCGGTTTCGCTCTGGTCGCGATAACCGTCATAGTTCAGATGCCAGGCACTGGCGTGACCCTGCCACGCCCCCTGTTCGCCACCGCCCATCACACCGGTGCGGCGCAGGCCATAACTGCCACTGGTAAGGCGGCCCTGCACATAGGGCTCGCTATCACCCGAGCGGGTCCGTACATCGAGCACGCCACCAGCCGCATTGCCGTAGAGCGCCGAGGATGGCCCCCGTAACACCTCCACCTGCTCGACGGTTTCCAGGTCGATGGTATCCACCTGGGATTGCCCGTCCGGCAGCGTCTCCGGGATACCGTCAACGCGAAGCCGGACCCCGCGCACGCCGAAAGGCGCCCGCGCGCCAAAACCGCGGATCGAAAAACGCAGGTTCTGGGCGAAGTTGTAACGATTCTGGAAGAACACGCCCGGCACCCGGTTGAGGGTTTCATCCAGGGCCAGGCGCTGGCGTGCTGTCTGTAGCTCGGGCGCCTCAACGACGCTGATCGCCGCCGGCGTATCGAGTTGATCGCGAATCAGACCGGGCGCGGTCACTTCGATGGGATCAAGATCAAGCTGAGTGTCCGAAGCCTGGACCCCGCCAGCAAACACAACCAGAAGGACGCCGATCGTGCCCACCCTTCTCCACATGACCGTTTCTCTCCATGAAGTCCGAATCAACTCATGCGCCGACTCTGCTCAACCACAAAACGCCCGGCGTTACCCAGCTGGCGCCACAGATAACGCCAGTTCTCGTCCCGGTGCCGATCCTTGAGGCAACGCAGAAAGCGTACCCGTCTTGCCTCATCAAACTCACCACAGATCACGGTGAGCAGGGCATCGTCATTGTAGATGGCCTCGGGGCGCAGACAGACCGGGACGAGGCGCTGCGTGGGAATCGCCAGTTCGTCGGCAATAGCCGTGACTGCCGCCTGTATGGATGAGGCCTTTGCCGAGGAGGGGTCGCCGAGATCATAGGGCGGGTTCCATTCACGCAGCGGGCGCAACCGGTCCACATGGGTCAGTGCGCCGATGATCGGCGGAGGTCGCCGTCGGGGATCATCCCGGAACCACTCCCGGATCCGGTCCAGGGTTTCCCGTTCGATGGCCCGGTCCGCCCTCACCGCGGACGTGACCCACAGAATCAGGTCGGCCTGTAACACTTCCCGGCGCAGGGTTGCCGTATTCATGGCATCCGTTTCAATCCCCGGGGTATCCAGCATAAGGGCGCCTGTGCCCGAATCAGGCTCCCATCGGTACCCCTGGATCCCCTCCGTGATGCCGGTGACCGCGTCCGTTGCCGCGCGCTGCCCACCCAGAAGTGCGTTCACAAGACTCGACCGGCCACTGCCGGAGCGTCCCAGGATCAGTATCCGCAGCGGCTCCGCCTCAGCCTCGTCCTCCTCTGACTGCATCCGTGAGGCATCGGTCAGTTTCTCAACCCGACCTGCGTCATCAAGAAGCAGTCGCCCGCTGTAAAGTTCTATCGCGTAGTAGCCCACCTTGCGCACGTACTCGCGCAGCAGCCAGGTCTGGACCTGCTCCGAGCCATAGCCCAGGATCCGGTTGCCCATGTCACGGCGCAGCTCCCGGAACACCACGCTGGTGGGGTCAACGGCGGCATGCCCGAGGCGATACAGGTTCTCCAGTCGCGCCGCGGTCTCCTTCCATTGGCGGAACCGGGCCATGCGGCCCAGCGTCAGCCTGTGACTCAGCGGGATATGATCAGTAATCTCCTGGCGCAGCTCACCACTGGCCCGCTCGATAATCAGGAGCATGTGGGGCACGGTGAGTTCCAGGAGCGGACGCTCGCGCTTCGGATGGAAATGGTGGGCCACGTCTTCCAGGGTATCCCGGCCAAGTCGGAACAACCCGGACGCATCATTGAGCGGCCACTGCTCCGGCGTCACGGAGGCTGCCTTGGCGTCCACCATGGTCCAGGCCGAGTTGGACCCCGGCGCCCAGTTCGGATCCGGCCCGGTTATGGCGTCTTCCATGCGGTTGCGGTTATGCCAGCGGCTCAGTGCGTGCAGTCCATAACCTGCAAGGCCACAGAGGGCGAGCCCGGCCAGCCAGTACCATAGAAACCCCGTCTCCCAAAGCGCTGCTATACCCAGCAGGGGCAACACGACCATGGGCAGAAAAGCCACGATCACGGCCAGCAGCCGGAGGTAACCGAATTCGCGCAACAGGGCGCTCACGAGGCCGCCTGATCGTCATCGCGATTGAAAGGCACGCCCCGGGCAAAGGCCTCGGAATAGATGCGGCGCACCGAGTCAGCCTCCACCGGAAGCCCCTGACCGGTACGCGACAGATAGAAGTCCGCGGCTTTACCCAGTGCATAGGTCACCGCTGCGGCACTGGAAGCCCCCCAGGCCGCACCCAGGGTCTGCCCCCATCCCGGAACCAGTTTCACCAGGCTCCGCCCCGCCCAGCGCAGGCCATAGCCCGCCAGGGTTCCCGCGCCCAGAAGGCCGAAAAACTCGGACGTCGTGCGCGCATTCCAGGGCTGCTGGTAGATTTCCGCGAGGGTATGCAGCAGCTTGACCTGCAGCGCCGGCAGGAGCGCCGCGTCAACCAACGGCAGAGCGCCAACACCGCCGGCGGCGAGACTGTACCCCATGATGTGCGGATGGGCCGCCTGGCTGAACAGGTCGCGAATGGCGGGATCATGCTGGAGGCGGGCCCGGAGTTCGAAGGTGGAGGTTTCCTCGATAGCCTTCCAGAGGGCCTCGAGGCCGTACCAGGGCGTGCTGAAGCCATCCTCCGGTAACGTCAGGTCCACCGGCACCCGCACGACGGGGGCATGGCCGGGCAGCTCCTCAAGCCACTGACCCTGTTCGGCGAGCACGCGCCTCAGATCCTCGGGAACCGACTCCGGTAGTGGCGACTGGTCGAAGGGCCAGGGTTCGATGTGGTCCCTGTCATCCGGGTAGAGTTCATGCAGACAACTGTGCAGGACCACCACGGGCCACTCGGGATGACGGCGACGAACGGATTTCAGCGCCCGGATCACGGCCTGCTGGTCCGGATCCGACACCTTCATGACCAGCATCACCAGATGCGCCTGGGATTCGCAGAAGGCAAGGTCCTCCCCCGAATCATAGTCGACTTCGCCAAGCCCCCGGGTATCCAGGAAGCGAATGACGGGGGCCTCCTGAGGGAAATCATAGAAGCTGGCCGTGGCGGTACAGGCCTGGAAGCCATTGCCGATCTCAGCGCGGGAGCTCCCCGTGAGGGCGCGGATGACGGAGGTCTTGCCGGACTGCGCCTTGCCCAGAAGCCAGATAACGGGCGGGGGCTGGCGCTCGGTCGCGGTATTGAGCGCCTCACCAAGCCGCTGCTCATTGATGCGGGGATTGAGCAACCACTCACGGACCCGCTGAATGGCGGGGAGCTGCCACCTGGATTCCATCCCCATAATTACGCTCGACCTCCGACTCACCCTGGAAAAGAGTTGCTCACGCAACCATAACGGTTTCAGCCGGGATCGTCAGCTGTTTTCAGGGCTCCTCCCGGTCCTTGCCGGGCTCCTGCTCGCGCCGGTCGCTCTGCAGGCTGTGGGTGTTGAGATCGTAATTGTCGCGCAGTTCATCCTTGATGGTGCCATCCCAGAGTGGAACCCCCACCATGTAGCCCGCACGCCCAATGGCATGGGCTGCGATGGGCGTCGTGAGCATGATGAACAGGACAATGGCAACGCCACGGGCAAACGCCAGCCACTCGGCGAACCCAATAACCACACCTCCCATGATCAACATGGCACCCAGCGCACCGGCCTTGGTGGAGGAGTGCATGCGCGTGGGCAGATCGGGAAGACGAAGGATGCCCAGCCCCGCAAGCAACATAAAGGCAGCACCACTGAGCAGAAACACGGAAACAACCAGATCAATCACTGCGCGGCCCTCCCCGTTCAATAAAACGGGCAAACCCGATGGCGGCCAGGAAGGCGATCAGCGCAACCACAATGGCCACATCCAGGAGGCTGAGCACGCCCGTATCAACGGCGTGCACGCCGATCACGCCAACCACCATCGAACTGATCAGCTCCAGTGCCACAACGCGATCCGGAAGCGATGGTCCCTTGCACAGGCGAATTGTCGCCATGAACAGCGCCACGGCCAGCATGGCGTAGACAACGGAAAAGACGAAACCATTCATTCAATGCATCTCCAGCAGCAACGGACCTAACGCAGGACTTCGAGTATGCGCCGCTCAAGCTCGTGCAGGCTCTCCCGCAGCTCGGCCTCATCCGCCATGAACATTGCGTGTATGTAGAGGACCCGCCGGTCATCGGACACGTCCAGGCTGAGCGTCCCCGGCGTCAGGGATATCAGGTTCGCAACCAGTGTAATTTCTATGTCCGTCTTCGCCTCAAGCTCGTAGCCAATCACACCAGGCTTCATGTACCAGACCGGGGTAATCACGTCATAGGCCACCCTCACATTGGCCACAATCAGTTCCTTGATGAAGAAGACCGCAAACCGCAGAAAACGCGGCACCCGCTGTGAATAGCCACGAAGCGCTGGCACGTGGCGCTGCATCACGGCCACGGCGAAGTAACTGACCACGAAACCAAACACCAGGTTTCCCCCTGAAAAACTCCCTGTCAGCGCCACCCAGAGCAGGGCCAGGACCACATTCCAGAAAAAACCGATCATTGTCTGGCCTCCAGAACCGCATCGATATAGCCCTGCGGCTGCATCAACTGTTCCGCAGCCACTTCGGCCAGATCATAGATGGGTTGCCCGTTCAGGCCAATAAAGATGGTACAGCCGGCCAGCCCGGCTATGGCTACATACATCCAGGCAAGCCCTTCGGTGCGCGGCTCCGGCTGTTGTGACGCCGCTTCTTCCGGGCGAGCCTTCCAGAAAACCTCCGCCCAGATCTTGACCATGGAATAGAGCGTGAGAAGCCCCACCAGCAAGGCCACACCGGTTACCACCCAGGCCTCGGCCTCAATACCCGCCCGGATCACAATCAGCTTGGCAAAGAAGCCGGAAAGCGGTGGCATCCCCGCGAGCGAGAACGCCGGAATCAGAAACAGTACCGACAACACAGGCCGGTCCCGGAAGAATCCACCCAATTCGCTCAACTCATGGGTGCCGGTCAGGCGATAGGTCACACCACTGACCAGGAACAGCGTGGTCTTAACGATGATGTGGTGCATGATGTAGAAGACGCCCCCAATGATCGCCAGCGGCGTGTAGAGCGCCAACCCCAGTATCATATACCCGATCTGGCTGATGATGTGGAACGACAGGATGCGCCGGAACTCGAACTGGGCGGCGGCTCCGAGCACGCCGGAGAGCATGGTCAGGCCAGCCACCCAGAGCAGGATGGTGTGGGTATAGCCAACATCGTGATCGAAAACCAGGGTAAACATCCGGAACAGCGCATAGACCCCCACCTTGGTGAGAAGCCCGGCGAAGAGTGCGGAAACGCCCACCAGCGGCGTGTGATAGGACGCCGGCAGCCAGAAGAACAGGGGAAAAGCCGACGCCTTGATGCCGAACGCCACCATGAACATGACCGCAACCACATTGACCATGCCGGTGTCTTCCACCTGCCCCAGCTTCTGGGCGATATCCGCCATGTTCAGGGTGCCCACCAGACCATAGAGGATGCCCACGGCCGACAGGAAGATGGCGGAGGAAAACAGGTTCAGCGTGACGTACTTGATGGCCCCTTCCATCTGGGCACGCTCCCCCCCGAGGGTGAGCAGCGCAAAGGAGGCAATCAGCATCACCTCGAACCAGACATAGAGGTTGAAGATATCGCCGGTCACAAAGGAACCGGCCACCCCCGCGAGCAACAGGTGCATCAGCGGGTAATAGCCGAATTTCTCATGGCCCTCGGGCGTGTCCCCGAGGGAGAACAGGGCGATAGCCAGCGCGGTGATCCCGGTCAGCACCACCATGATGGCGCCCAGCATATCCACGGCCAGGGTAATGCCCAACGGCGCCTGCCAGCCTCCCATGTGCAGGACCACGACGCCCTCGGCATGGACCTGCTGCATCAGCAGAATGGACACCACCAGCAGAGCCAGGGTACCGACCAGCGCAATCACGCGCTGCGCCGCCACTGAACGCCAGGATGCTATAGACAGCGCACCCGCTGTAAGGGGCACCAGTATGGGAAGTGCGGCCAGCGACATCAGGTATCGGTATCCTTCATCTGGTCCAGGTCATCGGTACCAACCACCTCATAAGCCCGGTGGATCAGGACCACGGAGAACGCCAGCACCCCAAAGGCAATCACGATGGCGGTCAGGATCAGTGCCTGGGGCAACGGATCGGCAACGGCCGCCGCGGGCGCTTCGGCGCCCTCTGGAATCAGTGGCGGCGCACCCTGCTTCATGCCGGCAACCGTAAAAATAAGCAGGTTGGCCGCGTTACTGAGCAGCATCAGGCCAATCACCAGCTTGACGATCGAGCGCCGCAGCATCATGTACACGGCGGCGGCAAACATCACGCCCACCACGTAGGCCATGAGTGTTTCCATTAGTTCCCTCCTTCTGCCTCAGGCATTCGACTCGGCCTGGGAGAGTGCGAATACCATGGTCAGGATGGCCCCGACCACCGTCAGGTAGACACCGATGTCAAAAATCAGTGGTGTCGAGAGCTTGAGCGTCCCACCGCCGGGCGTGGGGATATACCACCACTGGGCGGTCATCAGCGGTTCTCCGGCGAGCAATGCAGGAAAAACAGACACGAGCCCGAAAAGCAGCCCCGCGGCAAGAAAGTCACGAGGGTCCACCCGCAGCAGCGAGCGGGCTTCGCGAACCCCATAGGAAAACAGAAACAGGACCACTGCCCCGGAAGCCACAAGTCCGGCAATGAAGCCCCCGCCCGGCTCATCATGCCCGCGCAGCAGGAGAAACACCGAGAACAGCAACTGCAGCGGCATCAGGAACAGGGTAGCCGTGCGCAGTATCAGCGTATTGCTTTCATTCATGCGCGCTGATCCTCCGCTTTAAGGTTGATCATGGAGTAGACACCAATTGCGGCCAGTGCCAGAACAAAGATCTCACCCAGGGTATCCAGCGCCCGGAAGTCCACCAGGATCACGTTGACGATATTGCGACCATGGGCATCCGGCGCGCTACGGGCAACCAGTTCCGATGAGATCGGGTCAAAGAACTGCAGTTTGGTGGCCGCAAGGATAAGCAGCGTCATCAGCGCCCCCGCGAAGATCGCCACCACGATATCGCGTCCGCGCTCCAGCGGTGACGACAACCGGGTAAAGCCCGGAAGCCGGAAAAGCACCAGCACCAGCAGGATCACCGTCAGGGTTTCCACCAGGATCTGGGTGATGCCGAGATCCGGTGCGCTGAAGAGAATGAAGATCAGGGCCACGCTGAAGCCCATGACGCCCATGGAAGCCACCGCACCCAGCCTGGAGCGGGTGGTGCTCGCGAAAAGCGCCGAAACCAGCATGAGCAGCGCGATCGCCCACGCGAACCCAAACCCGAATTGCGGAATCGGTACCCGCAGGGTGGAGCCGTGCTGGGACAGCAGTGTATAGCCTGTCAACAGGACCGTGGTCATGACCAGGGTGATCAGGTAGTTCCCCATGGTCCCGTTCTGGAGCACCCGGGTCTGCCAGGAAGCAACCCGAGTGAGCCATTCCATGATGCGGAAATACCCCGCCTCCGGCCCGAACCGCCCGCCAAAGTCCCGCAGGATGGCAAGCGACGGCTGGAGCCGGGACCAGAAGGCGAAAATCGCCAGGGCAATGACCAGGCTCAGCCCGGACAGCATCAGCGGCACATTGATCCCGTGCCATAGCGACAGATGCACCCTGTCCGCCGCGCCTCCCAGTGAAGCCACCACGGGCCCGACTAGTGCCTGCTCCGGGATAAACAGCGCCAACCCGAACAGCAGCGACAGGGAGGCCAGAACCACTGGGCCGGCCAGCATGGAAATGGGGGCCTCGTGAGGATGTTTAGGCGTCTCACGCCGCTCGCCAAAAAACGGCTTGATGGCAATCACGGCCGCAGCCACCATCACGCCAACCCCGGCCCCGACCGAGAGCACGATCAGCAGCCCGCCAAGAACCGGGGCATCCAGAACCGCCTCGAACATCAGCTCCTTGCCCACAAAACCAAGCAGGGGCGGAACAGCAGCCAACGACAGGGCCGCCACGACCGTGAAAATCGCTGTTATCGGCATCAGCCGGGCCAGCCCCCCCATGGCAGAAACGTCCTTGGTCCCCGTCTCATGATCAAGAATGCCCGCGATCATGAAGAGCGCACCCTTGTAGAGGGAGTGGGCGATCAGGAAAGTCGCGAAGGCGACCATGGCGTAGTGCGTGCCGATGCCGATCAGCATGACCAGCGTCCCCAGCGCCATGATGGTGGAATAGGCCAGCAGCTTCTTGGCCCCGGTATGGGTAATGGCCATGAAAGCACCAAGGAACATGGTCATCCCACCGAAGAGCGACAGCAGCAGCGTCCAGAGCTCACTGTCGCCCATGGCCGGACTCAGCCGCGCGAGCAGGTAGACCCCTGCCTTAACCATGGTGGCGGAGTGGAGGAAGGCGGAGACTGGTGTGGGCGCCGCCATCGCATTGGGCAGCCAGAAATGGAAGGGCACCTGCGCGGACTTGGTAAAACAGCCGGCAAGAATGCAGAGCAGTAACGGCGTGAACCAGGGATGCTCCGACAGGACGATTTCCGATGCCAACACATCACTCAGGGCATAACTACCGGTAATCGTCCCGAGCATGACCAGTCCGGCCATCAGCGCCAGCCCCCCTGCAGCCGTTACAAAGAGCCCCTGCAGGGCACTGCGGCGCGCATTCATATCCTCATGGTCAAAGCCAATCAGCAGGTAGGAGGTAATGCTGGTCAGCTCCCAGAACACGAAGAGCGTGATCAGGTTATCCGAAAGCACCAACCCCAGCATGGAAGCCATGAAGGCCAGCATCATCACGTAGAAGCGGGCAATGAAAGGATGCCCTTTCAGGTAACCGCCCGCATAGATCAGGATAAAGGTGCCAATGCCGCTGATCAGCAGCGCAAACATCAGCGACAGGCCATCGATCAGGAAGCTGAGCTGGATATCGAGCGCCGGGAACCACGGATAGCTGATAATCTGGGCGCCATCAGCCATCACACCGGGAAGGTAGCTGGCGAACCAGGCAAACAGGGTCGCCGGCAACAACGCCAGCGTCCAGCCCGCCCATTCCCGTGATACCGCGCAGACAGCGGGAGCGATCAGGGCCAGCAGGAATCCAGACAGTACGGCTATCAGCATGAGATCGGCAAACTCCTTCCCGTACCATTTTCCCGGGCAACCGCCCCAGGCCCTGAAAATCCAGACGAGGATACCGAAGCCCTTGATCGATGACAAGAAATCCAGGTTCAGTACTGGATCACGCCAGAAACATGTCCATTTACTATAGAGTGGCCACGTAAGGACGTCACCAAAACCCACACTGGATCACCGCCCGAATGAAAGCCGGAATACGCTACTGCCAATTGCTGATGTCCAGCTTCCTGATGCTGGCCGCCACCCTGCCCCAGGCATTCGCCCAGACCGACCTTGAGCGCGGGAAACTGGATGCGCTCATGGTGGAAGGCCTGGAATCCGCCGAGACCTGGCGCCGGGGATGGACAGCCTTCTTCGCCGGATCGGTAACCTACAGCCTGTATCTCGGCACCAGCGCGGACGATCCGGACGATCGCTACGATGGCCGTGTCGGCGCCGTCACCGCAAGTCTTGGCCTGATTGACACATTGATCACAACCCCGCCGCAGATCCAGGCTTACCGGCAGTATCACGCACTGTCACACAGCGATCCGAACGCCTCGGACAAGGCCGCCACCATTGCCCGGAAAGCCGCGAGATCCGAATCCCGGCTCCGCGGCTGGCGTGGCCGGATTGGTTCCCTGATCGTCAATGCGGGCGCCTACGCAGCCATCGCCGAAGGCGATGACAGGCCAGATGATGGCCTGCAGACCGCGGCCATCGGCCTACTGGTCAACGAGATCAAGCTGTGGACCGCCCCAACCACCTTCAGCGACTCATCCGAGATCACCATGGGCCGAACCACCATCCCCATCCGGTCCAACATCTACGCAACCCACCACGGCATCGGCCTGTCAGTGCGCTTCTAGGGCCTCAGCCCAGCTCCACCACTGCCAACTGGCGCGCCTGGCACATCGCCACAAGCGTCTCACGGGCGGCCAAGGGAATCGTCATGATCACCTCAACCCCCTCGCCATAACGCACTTCATCCACCGTACCACCAAGCTGGTCCGCCTCATGGCGCAGCGGCTGTTCATCAGCAAAGCCCCCGCTCAGCCTCAGTGTCACAACCGGCTCACGCTGCGTCACAGGCAACTCCGAAAGCACCGCCTCAGCCGCCCCCGCGTAGGCCCGAACCAGCCCACCCGCACCGAGCTTCACACCACCAAAGTAACGACTGACCACCACCACAACATCCCCGATCCCCTTATGCTCAATCACACTCAGAATCGGCCGCCCCGCCGTCCCCGAAGGCTCGCCATCATCGTTCATAGCCGCACTGGTCGCAGCCCCGGGCTCCCCCACCACATAGGCCCAACAATGATGCCGGGCCTCCGGATGCGCCTCCCGCGCCGCCTCAACAACCGCCAGCGCCTCCTCCCGCGTCTCGGCACGCACAGCCACAGCCATAAACCGGCTCTTACGAACCTCAGTCTCGGCCCGGGTGGTGCCGGCGGGCACCGGATAGAGCGCGGCGTCATTCATTTGTGCATTGTCCATCAGTCGCAGTATCCTCAGCCCTCAACCGACACACAGCCAGAAACGGGCATGGAGTGCGGTGGGTAATGCTTTCCGGGAAGCTCTTTCGCCATGGATGGCGAAAGCGCAGCGTCCATGGATGGATTCATAGCGTTTCCCGGAAAGCATTACCCACCGTACTCCATGCCCGTGCACCAAACCATCCACAGCAAGGAGCCCCAGATGCAGGCTCGCCTGGAACAACGCAGTTTCCTGTTACTGCTGGTCATCGTCACTGGCCTCTTCTTCTACCTCATGCAACCGTTCTTCGGCGCCATCTTCTGGGCCTGCGCCATCGCCATCATCTTCTTCCCGATCCAGAAATATTTTACCCGCTTCTGGGGCGAACGCCCCAACCTCACCGCCCTGGCCACACTCGGCTTCTGCCTGTTCATCGTCATCATGCCCACACTCTTCGTCACCGCCTCCTTCGTCTACGAAGGCGTCAAGTTCTACCAGCAGATGCAGGCCGGTGAAATCGACCCCGAACAGTTCATCAGGCGAATCGGGGAAACCGTCCCCTTCATCGGCTCCGCCATGGAATCCGCCGGCATCAACCTGGACAACCTGCGGGAGCGCGCCATCAACACCCTGATGCAGGGCAGCCAGTTCTTCGCCCAGAGTGCCCTGAACATCGGCCAGAACACCGTCCGGTTCTTCATCCATTTCACCATCATGCTCTACCTCGCCTTTTTCCTGCTGCGCGACGGCGATTACCTGAAAAACCTCCTGGCACAGGCCCTGCCACTGAGCCAGGAGCGGGGAGCGCTGCTTCAGGGCAAATTTGCCGAGGTTACGCGGGCCACCATCAAGGGCAACATACTGATTGCGGCCATTCAGGGCGCGCTGGGGGGCTTCATATTCTGGGCACTGTCGCTGCCCGCGGCCATTCTGTGGGGGGTTGTCATGGGCGTGCTGTCACTGATCCCTGCGGTGGGCGCCGGCCTGATCTGGGTACCAGCCGCCATTTATCTCTTTGCCGTCGGCGCCTGGATCGAATCCATTGTGCTGGTTCTCTTCGGAACTGTTGTCATCGGCCTGATCGACAACCTGCTCCGTCCCGTCTTCGTCGGCCGGGATACCAAGCTCCCGGACTACATTGTCCTGCTCTCGACACTGGGCGGCCTAATACTCTTTGGCATTAACGGCTTCGTGATCGGCCCCCTGATCGCCGCCCTCTTCACTGCGTTCTGGGGCATATTCATCCGGGATTTCAAACGGCCTGAGCGCTCAGAAGGCATGCTTAACGACCCGGCGGATCAGGACTGAGTCTGATCCCCGTAGCCACAGACCCGGTTACGCCCCGTTTCCTTGGCGTGGTAGAGCGCTTCGTCCGCCTCCATCAGGAGTTGATCCGGGGTTACCGACTCATTCACCGAGTGAGCCGTAACCCCGGCGCTCAACGTTAATTCCAGAACCACCCCGTCAAACTCAACCGGCGAGGCATGGATCCGCGCACGCACGCGTTCCACCACCGCCAGTGCATCTTCGTAATCCGTATCCGGTAATATCATTGCAAACTCCTCACCGCCGTACCGCGCCCCGGTATCCGAGGGCGAACGCAGAGACGCACGCAGGATCTCGCCAACCATCCTGAGACACTCATCCCCCATCTGATGGCCATAGGTATCATTAACCGGCTTGAAGTGATCAATATCCAGCATCGCAACCGCCAGGGAATGTTCCGAACGCCATGCACGCCCGACTTCCTGTTCAAGCTGCTGGTCAAGAAAGCGCCGGTTACGCAGCCCCGTCAAATCATCCGTAACGCTGAGTTCATTCAGTTTCTCATTCAGGTTTTCCAGTTCCTGGGTTCGTTCCTGGACACGTTCTTCCAGCTCCCGGTTAAGACGTCGAGCGGTTTCAAGGGTTTCCGACTGAGCCTGGTAACGCAATTGACGCTCCACGTTGATGCGCTGTGCCAGTGCAAAAGACAGCAATACCACTTCAATCATGGAGCCAAGCTGGGCTGCGTGATCCGTGAAGAAGTTCGACGGCAGAACGCCCCCCTTTGAAAGCGCCAGAATTGCGCCTCCGACCAGGATAAAGGTCCAGGCCATCACAAAATACTTCGCCGTTACCTGGCCTTTCACCCAGGCGTAGATCCCAGCCACGAACGCAATAATACAGCCGGCAACCACCAGGGGAATCAGTACCGCAATCAGGGTGAAATAGCTCAGATAAAAGGCAAGGACGACACAGACGACACTGACGACAACGAACGCTAGCGCCAGCCGATCCAGCATGACCGAGATTCTATTGAGTTCCAGAAAGCGGCGAATGAACAGTCCTGCAAATCCGAGAATACCGGATATGAACACCAGTATTGCCTGGTCATTCCATACGGTTGCACCAGGCCATAGATGGCGGAACCCATATCCCGTCAGTGACGCCATGAGTAGCGCCATGCTCATCACAAAACCGACGTAATAGAGGTAGTTGCGCTCTCCCAGAGCGAAATAGAGCAGGAGGTTGTAGACCGCAATAACGAGCAAGGCGCCGAAATAGATCCCCTGGAGGATGTTTGCAGTCATATTATGGCTGTGGAACGTGTCCGGCTCCCACAGGGTTGCCGGTACCTGTACTGACGTCTGGGATCGGACGCGGATGTAGACGGCCAGTGTCTCGCCGGGTTGCCACTCAAGCGGGACCACAAAGAACCGATGATCCACGGGGCGCTGGTTATAGGGGTAGTTGTGACCAAGCTGGTAGAACTGGCGATCGTTGCGATCCGATACCACATGGACCTGCACATCACCCAGAACCGGGTATTCCAGGGAAAGGAGTCGCTCAATGCCGGTATCCGCATCATTGGTCAGCTTAAAACGAAGCCACCAGGCAGAATCCGAATACCCCTGATTAAAGGCACCCTCACCCTGCTGTTGCCAGTCATTCCGCTGCCTGACAGCCGCCAGATCCAGATTGGTGGAGGAGTCTTCCAGGAATTCGATATCGCTGCTGAGCGGCATCTGATAGACGTTCTGAAGATCCGCCGCAGTGACAAACGAAGCCGTCAGTGCCATTACCAGCATGCAAATGATAATGACAAGGACGCTGGAACTCGGCTGCCGGAATGATTTCATAACAGCAGCCTAGCTCAGAACGTGAACCATCTCACATTCTCTCGTGTAAAATTACTTTTACAGCCGGTTAATTCACTTTCGGATCAAGCTCGCCATGGTCATAGCTGGAAACCATGTCTTCCAGCTTAATGGGCTTAATCTTGCTGGCGTTGCCGGCCGTACCGAAGGCTTCATAACGCTTCACGCACACATCGTACATGCCCGCCAGCGCTTCCTTGAGAAACTTACGGGGATCAAACTCCGCCGGATTTTCTGCCAGGAAACGACGCACCGAACCGGTTGCGGCCAGGCGCAGGTCCGTATCCACGTTCACCTTGCGAACGCCATGGCGAATACCTTCCGCGATTTCCTCGACGGGTACGCCATAGGTTTCCGGGATCTCGCCACCGTACTGATTGATGATGTCCAGCCACTCTTGGGGAACGGAGGAGGAACCGTGCATGACCAGATGGGTGTCCGGAATCCGCGCGTGAATCTCCTTGATGCGGTCGATTGCCAGAATATCGCCCGTCGGTGGCCGGGTGAACTTGTAGGCGCCATGGCTCGTGCCGATCGCAATGGCCAGGGCATCGCAGTAAGTGTCCTTAACAAACTGGGCGGCTTCTTCCGGGTCCGTCAGCATCTGGTCATGGCTCAGCTTGCCGGACGCGCCCACGCCGTCTTCCTCACCGGCTTCACCGGACTCCAGCGATCCCAGGCAGCCCAGCTCGCCTTCAACGGAAACGCCACAGGCATGGGCCATTTCGACGGTCTTGCGGGTCACGCCCATGTTGTAGTCGTAGTCCATGGGCGTCTTGCCGTCTTCGCCCAGGGAACCGTCCATCATCACGGAGGTGAAGCCAAGCTGAATGGAACGCTGGCAGACCGCCGGGCTGGTGCCGTGGTCCTGGTGCACCGCAATCGGGATATGCGGCCATTCCTCGGCCGCCGCCTCCATCAGGCGGCGGAGGAAAGGCGCACCCGCGTATTTACGAGCCCCGGCGGAAGCCTGAACGATCACCGGGCTGTCCGTCTTGTTTGCGGCCATCATGATGGCGCGCATCTGTTCCAGGTTGTTCACGTTGAACGCTGGAACGCCGTAGCCATGCTCAGCAGCATGGTCGAGCAACTGTCGCATGGAAATCAGAGCCATGGGGCATCTCCTTTCAGGTAATTAAAACGACGCTCAGGCGCCGCGTTCCTCGAGTACCGCAACCGCCGGCAGGGTATGTCCTTCCACGAATTCCAGGAAGGCGCCGCCGCCGGTTGAAATGTAGGAAATCCGGTCGCTTACACCGAACTTGTCAATCGCCGACACGGTATCACCACCACCGGCGAGAGAAAACGCATCGCTGTCCGCAATCGCGTTGGCCAGGCGCCGCGTGCCGCCGGCGAACGCATCGATCTCGAACACGCCAACCGGCCCGTTCCAGATAATGGTCTTCGCATCCACCAGCAGATCCGCAAAAGCCGAGGCGGTATCAGGCCCGATATCAAGGATCATGTCCTCGTCCGTCACCTCATCCACCGGCTTGGTGGTAGCCTTCGCATTCTCGGAGACCTCGGACGCCACCACCACATCCGTGGGCTGGGCAATGTCGACCTTCTCCATCAGCGCGCGGGCTTCGTCCACCATCTCGTGCTCACACAGCGACTTACCCACCGGCTTGCCACTGGCTGCCAGGAAGGTGTTGGTGATACCACCACCCACGATCAGCTTGTCCACCACCTTCGACAGCTGCTCCAGCACCGTAAGCTTGGTCGAAACCTTGGAACCACCCACAATGGCAACCACCGGCCTCTCCGGATGCTCCAGCGCCTTGGTCAGCGCATCCAGCTCCCCAGCCAGCAACGGCCCGGCGCAGGCCTCGGGTGCAAACTTCGCCACGCCGTGGGTGGACGCCTGGGCCCGGTGCGCCGTGCCGAAGGCGTCCATGACGAAGACATCACACAGCGCCGCATAACGCTTGGCCAGGACTTCATCGTCCTTCTTTTCACCCTTGTTGAAGCGAACGTTCTCACACAGAACCACCTCGCCCTCGCCAACTTCGACGCCGTCCAGATAATCCTGAACAACACGCACCTCCTGACCCAGAAGCTCACCCAACCGCGCAGCAACAGGCTTAAGAGAGTCCTCCTCGGAATAGACGCCTTCCTCCGGACGACCCAGATGCGACATCAGCATGACCCGGCCGCCGGCGTCCATGGCGGCGCGGATGGTTTCCAGCGAGGCCCGAAGGCGTGCGTCGCTGGTGACTTTGCCGTCCCTGATGGGAACATTCAGGTCCTCACGGATAAGCACCCGTTTGCCCCTGAGATCCAGATCCGTCATGCGTTTAATGGTCATGGTTAATTCCTTCATTCTTTAAGGATTTAAATCCGCAAAATTCCAAGCTACCGGCGACCAGCACATAGCCCGAAGCACCGGAGTGTGATGGCTCTTTCAGGGAGGCTCGATGACAGGATGTCATCGCGCCAGCGCCCAGGGACGGGTCTACAGCGGTCCCTGAAAGGGCCATCGCACTCCGGTGCCCGCACCCAACAAGCCGTCCAATTCCGGTGCCGGCACCGAAGCGGGGCAACGCTTTCAGGGACCGCTGTGAACCCATCCCTGGGCGCTGGCGCTTCGTCATCCTGACGAAGAGCCTCCCTGAAAGCGTTGCCCCGCTCCGGTGCTCAGAATTCTGTGCAAGTTTCTGACATTATTTGGTTTCTGGTTGCTGCAACGCTGTCCAATAACCGGCAACGTCCAGCATCCGATTCGCAAACCCCCACTCGTTATCGAACCAGCACAACACCTTGATCATCTGCCCCCCACTGACCCGCGTATGCCCCCCATCCACGATCGCTGACCGGGCATCGTGGTTGAAATCCGTGCTCGCCAACAGTTCGTCGCTATAACCGATAATGCCCTCAAGTGACGACGCGGCCGTGTTGCGGAGCAGTTCGTTTACCGTCGCCGCATCCGTCGTCGAGCGAACCGTCACCGTCATATCAATAGCCGAGACGTTGATCGTCGGGACGCGAACCGCCACCGCGCTGAAGCGGTCCTTCATGGCCGGCAAGAGGCGTTCAATGCCTCGAGCCAGGCCGGTCTGGACGGGCACCATGTTGTGGAAGGCACTCCGGGTGCGGCGCAGGTCCTGGTGGTGATAGGCATCAATGACCGGCTGGTCATTCATGGCCGAGTGGATCGTGGTGATGGAGCCGCATTCAATACCGTAGGCATTATCCAGTGCCTGGATGATGGGTACGATGCAGTTGGTGGTGCAGGAGGCGTTGGAGACGATGCGGTCTTCGGGATTCAGGGTTTCATGATTGACCCCGTACACCAGCGTCCGGTCAACATCGGGCTCGGCCGGCTGGGAGAACAGTACCCGTTGGGCGCCACTGGCAATATGCTCCTCCGCGGACGCCCTGCTGGTGAAAGCCCCGGTACATTCCAGCACCAGGTCCACGTCCAGTTCCCGCCAGGGGAGGTTCGCCGGTGAGGGTTCGCGTACGACGCGGATGGCATCATCGTTGACGGTGAGGTTCTCGCCGTCCACGGCCACCCGGCCCGCAAACCGGCCATGGGTGGTGTCGAAGCTTGTCAGGTGCGCGATGGTATCCGGATCGGAAAGCTCATTGATGGCCACCACCTGCAAGCGGTCCCGGTAGCCGTTTTCGTAGAGCGCGCGCAGGACACATTGCCCGATACGCCCATAGCCGTTTATGGCGACCCGTGCCACCACGCTGCCCGCCTCGCTCACTCGATGGATTCCAGGAGTTCTTCCGCCATGGAAAGCAGGTTATCCGTCGTAAAGCCGAAGGCCTCGAACAGTGGCCCTGCCGGTGCCGACTCACCGAAGGTGGTCATGCCCAGAACACGGCCGTCGATGCCAACATACTTGTACCAGTAATCGGTAATGCCGGCTTCAACGGCAATGCGGCAGGTTACCTGCGCCGGCAGTACCGCCTGCTTGTAGGCCGCGTCCTGAGCCTCAAACAGGTCGGTGGACGGCATGGAAACCACGCGCACCTGTCGGCCCTGATCGCGAAGCTTTGACGCAGCTTCCTGGGCAAGTGCCACTTCCGAACCCGTGGCAATGAAGATCAGTTCCGGTTCGCCGTCCGAGTCCGAGAGGATATAGCCCCCGCGAGCGATATTGGCCAATTGCTGTTCGTCCCGATCCTGGTGGGCCAGCCCCTGGCGGGTGAATACCAGGGCTGTCGGGCCGTCACGACGCTCAAGGGCAGCTTTCCAGGCGACAGCCGTCTCGACGGTGTCACAGGGACGCCAGAGGCTCATGTTGGGGGTCTGGCGCAGGCTGGCCATTTGTTCAACCGGCTGATGGGTCGGACCGTCCTCGCCAAGGCCGATGGAGTCGTGGGTATAGACCAGGATATTGCGCTGCTTCATGAGCGCAGCCATGCGTGTGGCATTACGCGCGTATTCCATGAAGATCAGGAAGGTGGCAACATAGGGCACGAACCCACCGTGCAGGGCCATGCCACTGCCCATGGCGGTCATGGCGAACTCACGCACGCCGTAATAGAGGTAGTTACCATTGGCATCCTCGGCCGTGATCGGCTTGCAGCTTCCCCAGATCGTGTTGTTCGACCCGGCCAGGTCGGCGGAGCCGCCCAGCAGCTCCGGGAGCGTAGGACCAAAGGCGTTCAGGGTATTCTGGGAGGCCTTTCGAGTCGCGATGCTTTCCCCGGTTTCCTGGCACTTGCGGATGTAGGCATCGGCCATTTCAGTGAAATCCGCAGGCAGGTCACCCGAGAGGCGACGCTTGAGTTCCGCCGCCAGTTCCGGGTACGTCTTTTCGTAATCATCGAAAAGTGCCTGCCATTGTTTCTCGGCACTGGCCCCCTTCTCGCGGGCATCCCAGGCGCCGCGGATGTCGTCCGGAACCTCAAACGCACCATGACTCCAGCCCAGATTCCTCCGGGTTGCCTCAATCTCGTCATCGCCCAGCGGCGCGCCATGGCTGGCCTCGGAGCCGGCCTTGCCGGGCGAGCCGAAACCAATCACGGTCTTGCAGCAGATCAGTGTCGGCTGGGTGGTATTGGCCCGTGCTTTTTCAAGCGCGGCCTTCACGGCCTCCGGATCGTGGCCGTCCACATCGGCGATTACCTGCCAGCCATAGGCATCGAAGCGCTTGGGCGTGTCGTCGTTAAACCAGCCGCTCACGTCGCCGTCAATGGAGATGCCATTGTCGTCGTAGAACACCACCAGCTTACCCAGGCCGAGTGTGCCGGCCAACGAGGAGGCTTCGTGGGAGATCCCTTCCATCAGGCAACCGTCCCCCACGAAAGCGTAAGTGTAATGATCGACGACCGGGTAACCCTCGCGATTAAACTGCGCCGCCAGTGTCTTTTCGGCGGCCGCCATTCCGACGGCGTTCGCCAGCCCCTGGCCGAGCGGCCCGGTCGTGGTTTCCACACCCGGCGTATAGCCATACTCCGGATGACCCGGCGTGCGGGAATGCAGTTGGCGAAACTGTTTGAGGTCCTCAATGCCCAGGTCATAGCCCGTCAGGTGCAGGAGGCTGTACTGCAGCATGGAACCATGCCCGTTGGACAGCACGAAACGGTCACGGTCGGCCCAACTCGGATTGGACGGGTTATGCTGCAGATAGTCGTTCCATAGAACCTCGGCAATGTCGGCCATTCCCATAGGGGCCCCTGGATGGCCCGATTTGGCCTTCTGAACCGCATCCATACTCAGGGCACGGATTGCATTGGCAAGGTCTTTACGCGAGGGCATTAATGGATTCTCCCCATTCACTGGATTCGGGTGGTGCCCGGAGGTCGGGCCGTATCAAAGGCGCGTATTTTCACCGATCAGCACGCCCTTGAGCAAATAATTAGCAACCAGCTATATCAATTTTTTTTGATATAGCCGTTGACCCTCACCCGCTTCAACCGTAGACTCTCGCCAATGAATTCAACGGCACCCGTCAAATCCGCACATACCGAGACAGCGCTCCAGACCCTGGCGACGCTGTACAAAGCGGGCGGTGACCCGCTCAGGCTCGATATCCTGCGGGTTCTCCAGCGCGACACCTTCGGGGTCATGGAGTTGTGCCAGCTCTTTAACATGCGTCAGTCCGGCATGAGTCATCACCTCAAGGTGCTGACCCAGGCCGGGCTGCTCGAGCCGCAACGGGAAGGCAATGCGACCTTCTATCGCCGCCCACTGCTCAGAACCGGTGACGAGCCCCGATACACAGCGGTCAAGGCGGTATTTGACGCCATCGACCAGATTGCCCTTTCCGACGCACTGCTCGACCGAATCCGCAATATCCGGCGCCAGCGCTCGGAGCAGTCCCAGGTCTTTTTTGCCCGATACGCACGCCGGTTTCGCGAACAGCAGGAGCTGATTGCGGGGCACGAACGCTACGCCCAGCCCGTAGCGGAACTCATCCGCCGCCGCTTCCCCTGTGACGGAACCGGTAAGGCGCTCGAGATCGGACCAGGTGAGGGCCCCTTCCTGCCAATGCTGGCAGGCTGCTTCGAGGAAATCCTGGCGGTGGACAACGTCCAGGCGATGCTGGATCGGGCGGAACAGTATTGTGAACAGAAGGGACTCGACAATGTACGGCTTGTACATGGCGAGTGTTCTGATGTGATTGAACAGCACGAAGCGTTCAATCTGGTAGTGGCCAACATGGTGCTACACCACGCAGCCAGCCCCGCGAACATCTTCCGCGACAGCGCCCAGCTGCTGAAATCCGGCGGCCGAATGATCATCAGTGAACTCTGCCGGCACGAACAGAGCTGGGTCAGGGACAACTGCGGCGACATCTGGCAGGGCTTTGAGCCGGAAGAACTAACGGGGTGGGCAGCAGACGCGGGCCTGAAACAGGGCGAAACCCTGTTCATCGGGCTGCGCAACGGTTTTCAGATCCAGGTCAGGGAATTCACGGCTTAGAAACCGGCTTCCTTTAATGACCTTTAACGACCTTCAAAAGGAGGAAAGCAAGTATGAGTGACTACAGTCTCTTCACATCCGAATCGGTATCCGCGGGTCATCCGGACAAGCTGTCCGATGCCGTATCCGATGCCATTCTCGACCGCATCCTGCAGGACGACCCCTATGCACGTGTCGCCTGCGAGACCGTGGTCAAGACCGGCATGTGCCTGATCGCCGGTGAGATCACCACCAACACCAACGTCGAATTCGAAGAAGTGGCGCGTAAGGCCATCACCGATATCGGCTACACCAGCTCCGACGTTGGCTTTGACGGCAACACCTGTGCCTTCCTCAACGTTGTCGGCAAGCAGTCCGTCGACATCGCCCAAGGCGTTGACCGTTCCAAGCCGGAAGACCAGGGCGCTGGCGACCAGGGCCTGATGTTCGGCTATGCCTGCAACGAAACCGACGTGCTGATGCCCGCTCCGATCTGCTACGCGCACCGTCTGGTGGAGCGTCAGGCCGAGCTGCTGCTGAACAAGAAGCTCGACTGGCTGCGCCCGGACGCCAAGAGTCAGGTCAGCTGCCGCTATGAAGACGGCAAGGTCACCGGCATCGACGCCGTTGTCCTGTCCACACAGCACAGCCCCAACGTTTCCCTGGAGCAGCTGCGTGAAGCGGTCATGGAAGAGATCGTCAAGGACGTTATCCCGTCTGAGCTGATCCACAACGACACCAAGTTCCACATCAACCCGACCGGTAACTTCGAAATCGGTGGCCCGGTAGGCGATGCGGGCCTGACCGGCCGTAAGATCATCGTAGACACCTACGGCGGCATGGCACGCCACGGTGGCGGCGCATTCTCCGGCAAGGATCCGTCCAAGGTTGACCGCAGCGCGGCTTACGCTGGCCGTTATGTTGCCAAGAACGTGGTTGCCGCTGGCCTGGCCGACAAGTGCGAGATCCAGATCTCCTACGCCATCGGCGTTGCCGAGCCGACGTCCATCTCCATCAACACTTTCGGCACCGGCAAGATGGATGACCGTCAGATCGAGCAACTGGTTCGCAAGACCTTTGACCTGCGTCCCTATGCGCTGACCAAGCAACTGGATCTGCTGCACCCGATGTATCGCGAAACGGCCGCTTACGGTCACTTCGGTCGCGAGCCGTTCCAGAAGACTGTCAATGGCCAGACCTTCACCGCCTTCCCCTGGGAAAAGACAGACAAGGCGGACGAACTGAAGGCTGCAGCCAAGTAATCCAGCTCTACCCTGCAGGGACGGCCTCCGGCCGCCCCTGCTGCGGCACAGAATTACCCAAACGAATCAGGAGTATTAATAATGCCTTTGGACAGTAATTTTACTGACTACAAAGTAGCTGACATCGACCTTGCCGGCTGGGGCCGCAAGGAAATCGCCATTGCCGAGAGCGAAATGCCGGCGCTGATGAAGCTGCGTGAAAAATACCGCAAAGATCAGCCGCTGAAAGGCGCCAACGTAATGGGCTGCATTCACATGACCGTACAGACGGCCGTGCTGATCGAAACCCTGAACGCGCTGGGTGCCAACGTACGCTGGTCCTCGTGCAACATCTTCTCTACCCAGGATCAGGCCGCTGCCGCCATCGCCGCTACCGGCGTGCCGGTATTCGCCTGGAAAGGTGAGACCGAAGAAGAGTACGAGTGGTGCATCGAGCGCACCATCGGCGCCGACGTTGACGGCTGGGAGCCGAACCTGATCCTGGACGACGGCGGTGACCTCACCGAGATGCTGCACGAGAAGTATCCGGAAATCCTCAAGAACTGCCACGGCATTTCCGAGGAAACCACCACGGGCGTTCACCGTCTCGAGCACATGATCGAAGAAGGCAGCCTCAAGGTGCCGGCGATCAACGTGAACGACTCGGTCACCAAGTCCAAGAACGACAACAAGTACGGCTGCCGCCACAGCCTGAACGACGCACTCAAGCGCTCGCTCGACCACCTGATGGCCGGCAAGAAAGCACTGGTCATCGGCTACGGCGACGTCGGCAAGGGCTCGGCTGCTTCCCTGCGCCAGGAAGGCATGATCGTTCGCATCTCCGAGATCGACCCGATCTGTGCCATGCAGGCGTGCATGGACGGCTACGAAGTAGTTTCTCCCTACAATAACGGCGAGAACAATGGCAAGGCCGACAGCATCAACAAGCAGCTGCTGCAGGACACTGACGTTCTGGTAACCACGACCGGTAACGTTGATGTGTGCGACAAGCACATGCTGGCCGCAGTCAAGTCCGGCGCCATCGTCTGCAACATCGGTCACTTCGACAACGAGATTGATACCGCGTTCATGCGCGAGAACTGGGAATGGGACGAGATCAAGCCGCAGGTCCACAAGGTCTACCGGGACAAGTCCAAGGACGACCACATCTTCCTGCTGGCAGAAGGTCGCCTGGTCAACCTGGGCAACGCCACTGGCCATCCGTCACGGATCATGGACGGCTCCTTCGCCAACCAGGTTGCCGCACAGATGTACCTGTTCGAGCGCAAGTTCGCCGATCTGCCGGAAGACAAGAAGAAGGACAACCTCTACGTCCGCGTCCTGCCGAAGGAACTCGACGAAGAAGTTGCCCAGTACATGGTCGAAGGCTTCGGTGGCGTGATCACCAAGATGACCAAGGAACAGTCCGACTACGTTGGCGTTCCGGTCACCGGTCCGTTCAAAGCGGAAGCCTACAAGTACTGATCCCGGAATCAGTATCAATGGCCGCAGCCGGGGCGCTCCGCGCCCCGACTGCCCGGTTTTGATGCAGTGATAATCGGGCCACGAGCCCGGAAGGAACAGAACCATGCAAAGCCAAAAGCAGTTTCAGAGACGCTTCAGCTTCGAGTTCTTCCCCCCGAAGAGCGACAAGGGCGCGACACAACTGCAGACAACACGGGACAAGCTCGCTGAGCGGAACCCGGACTTTTTCTCGGTCACCTTCGGTGCTGGCGGTTCCACCCGTGAGGGCACCAAGAACACCGTGATCGACCTGAACAATCAGGGCATCTCAACGGCACCGCACCTTTCGTGCGTGGGGTCAAATAAAGAGATCATTTCCGAACTGCTCGACATCTATAAAGACAAGGGTGTTGATCGGATCGTTGCGCTGCGCGGCGATATCCCGTCCGGTATGGGCAACACCGGCTATGGGGAACTGCGCTACGCCAATGAACTGGTGGAGTTCATCAGGGAGCACAGCGGCGACCACTTCTCGCTGGAAGTCGGCGCCTATCCGGAGTTCCATCCCCAGGCGTCCAGTGCCGAAGCCGACCTGCTGAACTTCAAGCGCAAGGTCGACGCCGGTGCCAACAGCGCCATCACCCAGTACTTCTTCAACGTCGAGTCGTATTTCCACTTCATCGACCGTCTGGAGAAGATGGGCGTGGACATTCCGGTCGTCCCCGGCATCATGCCCATCGTCAACTTCCAGAAGATATCGCAGTTCAGCGAGATGTGCGGTGCTGATATCCCACGCTGGATCCGCAAGCAGATGGAAGCTTATGGGGATGATTCAGAGTCAATCAAGAAGTTCGGCGAAGAAGTGGTTACCCGTATGTGCGAAGAGCTCCTTGATGCCGGTGCTCCGGGTCTTCACTTCTATACCCTGAACCAGTCCGAGGCCAGCCTCAAGATCTGGGACAACCTGGGCCTGGATGAGGAAAGAGCGGAAAAGATCGCATTCTGAGCTGAACCTCAGGCAATGACGATCCGAAGAAGCCCGCCGGGGACAGCAATGTCTCTGCCGGGCTTTTTTCATGTCCGCTTCCCCCGTCACTACGGCCCTTTCCCCTGACCACCTTTCCGCCGTATCATCAGCCCTCCGCATTACTGACTGCCAATCCAGGAGGCCTGGTGTGACATCCAACCGCGAGATGATTGAACGGGACCTGAAAGCCGTCTGGCACCCCTGCACCCAGATGAAGGACCACGAAACCCTACCCCTTATTCCGTTCAAGAGCGGCAAGGGCGTCTGGCTCCATGATTTCGACGGCAACCGCTACATCGATGCGGTCAGTTCCTGGTGGGTCAACCTCTTCGGGCATGCCAACCCGCGCATTAACGAAGCCATCAACCAGCAGACCCAGCAGCTCGAACACGCCATGCTTGCCGGTTTTACCCACGAGCCAGTGATTGACCTCTCCGAGCGACTCATAGGCGTCACACCACAGGGGCTGAACCGGTGTTTCTATGCGGACAACGGGTCTTCCGCCATCGAGGTGGCGCTCAAGATGAGCTACCACTATTTCCGCAACACCGGTAAGCCCGAGAAGAAGAACTTCATCAACATCTCCAACAGCTATCACGGCGAGACCCTGGGCGCGCTGGCGTTGAGCGACGTGGGGCTGTACCGCAAGACCTACGAGCCGCTGCTGATGGAAATGCTAACCGCCCCTGCCCCGGATGCCTTCTACCGGGAAAAGGGCGAAAGCTGGGAAGACTACGCCCTGCGCCAGTTCGAGCACATGGAAAAGCTGATGGCCGAGAACGCGGACAACGTCTGTGCCGTCATCATCGAACCCCTGGTCCAGTGCGCCGGGCATATGCGCATGTACGACGCGGTCTACCTGAAGAAGCTGCGCGAGGCCTGCGACCGCTACAACATCCACCTGATCGCCGACGAGATCGCCGTGGGCTTCGGCCGCACCGGCACCCTCTTCGCCTGCGAACAGGCCGGTATCTCACCGGATTTCATGTGCCTGTCCAAGGGGCTGACCGCCGGTTACCTGCCCCTGTCCATCACCATGACCACCGATGACGTCTTTAACGCCTTCTACGACGACTTCGACACCATGAAGGCCTTCCTGCACTCCCACAGCTACACCGGCAACCCCATCGGCTGCGCCGTCGCCCGGGCCACCCTGGACATCTTCCGGGACGACAACGTGCTCGAAAGCAACCGTCGCAAGTCGCAGGTCATGGGCGAGAGCGTCGAGCACCTGCGCGACCACCCCCATGTGGGCGATATCCGCCAGCACGGCATGATCCTGGCCATGGAGCTGGTGAAGGACAAGACCACCATGGAGCCCTTCCCCTGGCAGGAACGCCGCGGGCTGCGCGTCTACCAGCACTCCATCACCCGCGAAGCACTGCTGCGCCCGCTGGGCAATGTCACCTACTTCATGCCGCCCTACGTCATCAACGAGGACGAGATTCGTCATCTGGGACAGGTGGCGACCGAAGGCATCGACATCGCAACGCGGGACTGACGGGCCCATGCGCAACCCCAGGATCCATACCGAGCAGGCCCTGAGAACCCGTGAAGAGCTGGTTCTCACCGGCAATGCCGCCCACCATGCCGGTCGGGTCCTGCGCATGGAAGCGGGCCAGTGGCTCACGCTGTTCAATGGCGACGGACTGGACTACCAGGCGCAGATCCTGGAGGCGGGGCGCAAGTCCCTGAGAGTACATGTCTCCGAATCTTCGGATCCGGCCACCGAGTCGCCCCTGAGCATCACCCTGGGCCAGGTGATGTCCCGGGGGGACCGCATGGACTACGCCATCCAGAAAGCCACGGAACTGGGGGTCACCCACATCCAGCCCCTGACCAGTGAGCGCTGTGAGGTGAAGCTCAGCGGCGACCGTGAGCGCAAGCGGATCGCCAACTGGCAGCAGGTCGCCATCAGTGCCGCCGAGCAGTGCGGACGCGCCCGGATTCCGCAGGTGGCCTCCCCGCTCAAGCTCGGGGACTGGCTGAACAGCTGCACCCAGGACCTGCGCCTGGTGCTTCACGACAGGGGCTCGCCGCTCGGGAACAACGCGACCCTACCGGCATCAATTGCCCTGCTGGTCGGCCCCGAGGGCGGGCTTGCGGAGCAAGAGATTGATTCGGCCCACAACGCCGGCTTCCTGCCGCTGGCCCTCGGCCCCCGCGTCATGCGCACCGAAACCGCGCCCGTTGCCGCCCTCAGCCTCTGCCAGTGGCTCTGGGGCGACTTCCAACAACCTCAGAAGGCTGACACTGCATGATGGACCTGCTTGCCAACCCGGAACTCTGGAAGTACCTCAGCATCCCCGTCATTGCCGCATTGATTGGCTGGATCACCAACTGGATGGCCATCAAGCTGACCTTCTATCCGCTGGATTTCGTGGGTATCCGCCCCTTCCTCGGTTGGCAGGGCATCATCCCCTCCAAGGCCGAGAAGATGGCCACCATTGCCGTGGACGCAACCATCGCCAAGATCGGCACCGTCCAGGAAATCTTCGAATACATTGATCCGCGCGTGCTGACGCAGTACGTGGTCGACCACACCATACCGCGCACTGAGGAATATGTGGACGAGATCATGCTCGCGGAACACCCCACCTTCTGGGAAAACCTGCCCCAGCGGGCCCGTGAGATGGTCTATGAGCGGGTGCGCAAACGCTCCCCCGAGCTGGTGGACAACCTGGTGGACGACTTTTCGGACAACGCCGAGGACCTGCTCGATATCCAGTCCATGGTCGTACAGCAACTGGGCGAGGACCGGACCCTGCTGAACCGGATCTTCCTGGAATGCGGCCAGAAGGAATTCCGCTTCATCATCAACTCCGGCCTCTATTTCGGGTTCGCGTTCGGCCTGATCCAGATGGTGATCTGGTACTTCTTTCAGGCCGGCTGGATCCTGCCTTTCTTCGGCCTGCTGGTGGGATGGGCCACCAACTGGATCGCCCTGAACTTCATCTTCCGCCCCCTCCATCCAGTGAAGGTCGGCCCCTTCCGCCTCCAGGGCCAGTTCCTGAGGCGCCAGCCGGAAGTCGCCCAATCCTTCTGTCACATCGTCACCCACGAAATCCTGACCGTGGGCAACCTGGTGGACGCTATCCTCAACGGACCCAAGGCGGGGCGCGCGCGCAACCTGGTACGCAAGCACATGAAGAAGCTGGTGGATGAGACAGCGGGGATGGGCAAGGCCTTCACCCAGGTCGCCTTCGGTCCAACCTCTTTCGCGAACCTCAAGCAGCGCGTGGGTGACCTTTCCATTGAAATCGCCGAAGAAACCTTCGACGACCCCATGTTCGCCCATGATCGGGCCAAGGCGGTCGAGGAAATCATGCGAATCCGAATGGAAGAGCTCTCCCCCGAGGAATTCCAGGATCTGCTGCGCCCCTGCTTTCAGGAGGACGAGATCAAGCTCATCGCCGCCGGCGCCGCCCTGGGTTTCCTGGCCGGCCTGGCGCAGCTGACGTTCATCTTCGGGGCGAGCATGTTCTGAGCAGCCGCACCTTCAGAACAGGAGGTACCTGCTGTAACCAAGTATGAACAACATTTCAGCAGGATCCTGAGTTAGACTCTTTTTTGGGTTTATTGAAATGCTGTTATTAACTGAAGCGTAGGCGTCGATGAAGCATTACTTTTTGCTCGCAATAATGGCCGCGTCACTCCTTGTTCAGGGTCCAGTGATGGCGAGCCAGAATGAGCAACCTCTCGAATTCGGCTACATAGAACTTCGGCCCTTCGGCTATACGGACAGTGACGGTAAAGCCCGTGGTTATCTGATCGAACTCACTAAACGCGTTTTCGCCCGCATGAACCTCTCTCCTGACTTCCAGTCACACCCAGCAGCCCGCCTGTACAGGCAGCTCCAATCCGGGGAAACGGCCTTTACCCTGGGGGCCGCCAAGCTGCACACGTTACGTGAGGCTGCTGTGGAAAGCGAAGAGCCCGCTATTATATTCAAGCTTTCGATCTACACCCGCGAGGACAGTCCCGCGATTTCAGACCTGGAGAATCTCAAGGGCAAGCGTGTTCTACTGATGCAGGGATATTCCTACGGGCAGGTTGGCAAGTTTTTTGAGAAAAACGCGGATTCGATGCATATTGACTACGCCCGAAACCTTGACTCAGCCCTGAATATGCTCATGCACGGACGTGCCGACTATCTCCTTAATTATCAGCGCGCAACGGAGACATTGATCGCAAAAAAAGGGATCAAGACGCTTAAAAGTGAAGTCATAGGGGAAACGCCGGTTCATTTCTTTGTTTCACGCAAACTCAATAATGCACAGGCGATAGCTGATGCATGGGACAGAGAACTCAGGGCCTTAAAACGGACGGATTCGAGCGGAGCCCCTCCCCTGAATGGGGGATAGGCGATCACGGTCGTAAAGGGAAAAATAGTTGCACCTGCTTAACAACAACAAAGAGGTACAACTATGCGACAACTCAAGCTTTCCCTGTTACTCCTGTGCGCTCTCATCATCGGTGCACCCTCCTCAGCGCTCGCCTCCTACACGGACACCAAGCACCCCATTGTTCTGGTTCACGGTGTCAGTGGCTTTGATACGGTGGGCGGACTGGTCAACTACTTCCACACCGTCCCCTGGCAGCTGGAACGCTCAGGCGCAACCGTCCACACGGCCAGTGTCTCCTTCGTCAATAACAGCTGGACCCGCGGCGAGCAGCTGCGCAACTACCTCTATACGCTGCCCGGCCAGAAGTTCAACCTGATCGGTCACAGCCAGGGCGCCCCCACATCACGAGTAACCGCTCATCTCGTACCGCAGAAGGTTGCTTCCGTGACCTCGGTCAACGGCGTCAACAAGGGCTCCAAAGTGGCTGATGTGGTCCGCGGAATCCTGCCACCGAACAGTTCCATCGAAGGCGGCGTATCCGCGATTGCGGAAGCGCTGGGCGGCCTGATCAACGCGCTGACTGGCAGTGACAATCCCCAGGACGGTGTAGCGGCACTCGAAACACTCACCACTCCCGGCACCAACGCCATCAACGAAGCCACCCAGTGGCGCGGCGTGAACAGAGGAAGCTGCGCCGGCACCCGGGAAACCTACACCATCAACGGGAACCCGGTTCGTTACTTCTCCTGGGGCGGCAGCGGCCAGTGGACCAGCGGCATTGATGCGACGGACCCCTTCCTGGCCACAACCGGCCTGGTGTTTGGTGGGCAGAAAAACGATGGCCTGGTGAGCACCTGCTCCCAGAAACTGGGCAACGTCATCGGCACTCACTACCACATGAATCATATTGATGCGGTCAACCATCTGTTCGGCCTGCGCTCGATCTGGACCAATCCGGTCTCGCTCTATCGCAGTCACGCGAACCGCCTCAAAAACCGCGGTCTGTAAGACATCATCCTTAAGGCCTTACCGGCCGGCACCGGTTCAAGCAGTACCGGTCCCGGCCGGTTTTCCGTTGTGAAGGACTGCTGCATGGGAGTCTCGTCGTGAGCCAAACCACAACCCTCAAACCCATACTGTTCGGAACAGGCGTGCTCGCCGCCGCCCTGCTGATCGGGATCATCGCGTTGCTGTCCCAGAGCACCGGATCCAGTACAGGGGACCCGTTGGGAGAGCCATCGGATACGGCATCCGAAGCTCCCTCGAAGACCAACGCGAACGCCAATGGAAACCCGGGGCTCGTCAATGCCCGCCAGCAGGAGGTGGAAGCCGCCTACGCCACGCGCAATAAGTGGCAGGGAGAACCCTTTGCCCCTTCGCTCAAGGGCACCCGTATTGACGGCAACCTGAAGGCGGACGCCCAGGGGCGGCTGATTGTTGACCTCGAAACCAAGGACTTTTTTGACTATTTCCTCAACACGGTGGGAGAGGTCAAGGAAGGTGAAGCCATTGAACAGATCCGCCAGCTGGCCGAATCCCACCTACCCGAGTCGGCCGTTGCGGAAGCGATGGATCTTCTCGAGCACTACATTGACTACAAGCAAGAGGCGGTTGCCATTAACAGCCAGCCCGTGGACCCGAACCGGGCCCAGAGCCCCGAAGGCCAGATGCAGATTCTCAGGCAGGGTCTTGCTGACATGAAACGCGCACGCCGCGAGACCATGCCCTCCGAAGCGGTGGATGCCTTCTTCGGCATGGAGGAGGCCTACGGCGATTTCACCCTGCGGCGCATGGAAATACAGACCAACGCGGACCTGTCCGCCGCCGAGAAGCGCCAGCAGATCCGGCTGGAGCAGGAGCAGCTCCCCGAGGCGATCCGTGAAACCGAACGCGATATCGCGGAGACCCAGGCGCATCAACAGAAGGTCCAGCAGACCATTGACCAGGCCTCATCCCCTGAGCAGGCCGGTGACAGTCTCAAGCGTCTGGGACTCTCCGATGACCAGGTAACCGACATCCAGGACCAGATGCGCGCCGATAAACGCTTTGAGGATGCCTACGCGGACTACCGTCGCAAACGCGAGGAACTCCTCGAATCCGGGCTCAGCGAACAGGACCGGGAGCAGGCACTGGAACGCCTGCGACAGGCACATTTTGAAAGCCGGCAGGCTCAGAGCAAGGCCCGATTCCGGGATCTTGATGGGTAATCCGTCCGCCAGGCTGGCGCAGGCGCTGCGGGAACTGCTTTAATAAAGCCTTTCCGGCGACACGGCCGTTCCCGAATGACCTACGAACAGCTCCAGCAACAGAAACAGCAGGGCTTCCGCGGGCTGCGCTTCGACGAACCGCTGGAGACTGCCTACCAGCAACACCGGGCGCAGAGTATGCGCCTGCGCGCGCGACCGGTGGCCAGCAGCGCCCTGGTGCTGTTCGTCATCTATGCCCTGCTGGACTTTCAGACACTGCCGCTACCACTGGCGGAACAGACGGTGGCAGTGCGGCTTTTCCTGATCTGCCCCCTGGTCATCGCCGTCCTGGTGCTGAGTTACTCCCGGCTCAACCCCATCCATTTCGCACGCTTCTACACCCTGTCCTTCCTGCTTGGCGGGCTCGGGATCGTACTGATCATCTTCCTGGCACGGCGCCATGACTTCCCGCTCCCCTATGACGGCCTGCACATCATGCTCATGTTCGGCTACCTGGTCATGGGGCTGCCATTCCGGGGGGCAGCCCTGATGGCGAGCGGAATCGTCGCGGCGTACATCGCCATGGAAACCTCCATGAAGGTGCCTGAGGTCTCCGCCACCGCCAACAGCTATTTCCTGCTGACGACCCATGCCATCGGCATGGTGGGGGCCTGGCTCCAGGAACACGCGGGGCGCCACCACTATCTGGACAGTTCAATGCTGGAACGCGCCCGTCAGCAGGCCCAGAGCGCCAGTCACCAGAAGACCCGCTTCATTGCCGCTGCCAGCCACGACCTGAGACAGCCGCTGAACGTCATCAACCTGCTGGTCGAGAACCTGCAGAAAGAAACCGACGAGACGCGCAGAGAGGCCATCATCGAGCGCCTGAGCCACTCCACCACGCAGCTGAACCGCCTGCTGCACACGCTGCTCGATATCTCACGCATCAAGGAGGGCATGGTCCAACCGGACATCCGCCCCTTGCTGATTACCAATATCCTGGAGCAGGTGCGTTTCAGTGTTGAGGAGCGCGCCCAGGCGGACGGCGTGGCCTTCACCATCGAGGACATGCCGAAGGCGTCCGGGGTTGCCGCCGATCCCACCCTGCTGCACCGGGTGCTGGTCAACCTGGTCTATAACGCTCTGAAACATGCCGATGCGGCTAACGTGCGCCTGTCCGCCATCCAATCCGGCGCCCGGATCCGGTTCCAGGTCTCGGACAATGGCTCGGGCATTCCGGAAGCCATCCAGTCCCACCTTTTCGAAGCGTTCTACCGCCCCAAGGAAGGGCCAGTCGAAGACAAGGGTCTGGGACTGGGCCTGGCCATCGTCAAGGAACTCACCGAACTCATGGGCGGTCGATGTGGTGTCCAGTCAGTCCCCGGTGGCGGGAGTGACTTCTGGGTGGAGCTGCCCTCCCGGCCACCACCCCCGGACGCTTTCCCGGAATCCGCCATCAAAGACCGAACCGTCCTTGTGGAAGACGGTGTGCTGGTGGTGGAAGACCAGAGCGATACGCGCCAGTGGCTCCAGTCACTGATCCGTAACTGGGGCTATACCGTCGTTGCGTGCCCCGACTGTCAGAGTGCCCGCGAGGCGGTTGAGGAGACCGGCCCCTTTGCGCTGGTGATGACCGACCTTAACCTTCCCGACGGCAGCGGCTTGGAGCTTATTACGGAATTCCGAAGCCATCACCCGCAGCTGCCCGCCATGATCATCACCGGCAATACCGAGGCAGTCGAGGAAGTCCCCTCGGATCAGAACCTGCGAATCCTGCACAAGCCACTCGCCCCGGCACGCCTGCATACCGCCATCAGGCAGATCATGGGCGCGGCCTGACCCTGGCTAATCCACGAGCCCCATGCTGCGCGCGAGGTTCGCGCATTCGGTGCGGTTGTGCACGCCCAGAGCCGAATAGAGCGACTTGAGATGGGTCTTGACCGTGTGATCGGTGAGGCTCAGCTTCTGGCAGATCCGTTTATTCGGATAGCCTTCCGCCAGCAGCGCCAGCACGTCGCGCTGCCTTGGCGTCAGTGAAATCGGGGTCTGGGTCGTGGTTATCATGGCGTCCGGGAAGAACAGCCCCCCGGCCGCAATGGTGGACAGCATTCGGGCCAGTGACCGCTGATCACAGGACTTGGCCACGAATCCCATCGCCCCTGCTGCGCGCGCTGCATTCACGACTTCCTCATCATCGCGGCTGGAAATCACCACCACCGGTATCGGCAACCCCATGGTTTCCAGGGTGCCGAACAGCCCCAACCCGCCTCGATCCGGCAGGCTCACGTCGAGAAGGATCAGGTCCGGATGGGGCCCGGACTGCAGCACCCGTGTTGCTTTACCCAGCGAGTCCGCCGTGGCCACCGCCTCAACGCCGTGTGTCACCTGCATTGCCTGAGCGAGTCCGGCCACAAAAAAGGGATGGTCATCCACGATCAGAACCCGGCGTATTATCGCCTGCTTCGTCGGAGTACCCATAAGCCCATTACACTATTGTTATTGGACTTACCAGTTTACGCCCGAGCAAACCCTATGTTCGGAATTGGATCACGTTATCGGGTTACAGGTGCTTTCATCCCGGATCCACTGAGCCAGTGTACGCTGAAGCATGTCGCCGCCCATGGCGGTCCATTCCGGTAAATCCACCTCAGGCAGACGCTTAACCAGGCCATCCTCATCCGCTCGAACCGCATCAAGGACATCCACCAGGCGGACACGATCCAACGAACGCGCAGGGATCAGCTCCTCGCCATCATCGCCTCCTGGGTGCAGGAGTTCTGCGCGAATGAGCTTATCGCTGATCTTCTGGGTAATATCGCCGGGAACTCCCAGGTCGCGGGACAGCAACTCCTGGCGGGGCGGTCTCTCACCCCGGTCAAAAGCCGTGGCTACCCAGCGCATGATCACCAGGGCCAGACGCTCTTCCAGCTGGGGCGAGGAACGCACGTTACGACGCCGGGAGATCGCCTGTTCGTGCTGGTGGTAGTAACTGATGCTGGCGCCGGTCAGCAGAATCATCCAGTTGATATAGAGCCAGATCAGCATCAGGATCCCGATGGCGAAACTGGAGTAGATAGCCTCGTAGCGGGTGGCATTCACCGCGAACGAGGCAAAGGCGATGCTCGCGGCCTGCCAGGCCACCCCAGCGACCAGCCCACCAGCGAAGGCACTCTGGAGCTTGACCCGGGTGTTGGGTACAAAGATGTAGACGAAGGTAAACGCGACTACCGTCAACAGAAAGGGAGTGAGACGGCCTATGATGGCAATCAGTGTTCCGAACGGTTCTATGGCCCGGACGTCCTGGACCACCTCGGACCCAAAGATGGTCGCCGAGACGCCGATACCGGCCACCATCAGCAGTGGCCCAATGGTGATCACGCTGAGGTAGTTGGAAAACCGCTGTCCCAGGGGCCGACCCTGGGGGGCCCGCCAGACCATGTTGAACGATCCCTCGATCTTCTGCACCAACGCAACCACGGTGTAAACCAGCAGCAGCAGGCCCACAGAGCCCAGCACGCCAACCTCGATGTTGTCCACGAACGCGATCACCTGTTCCGCCATTTCCTCGCCCTGGGCGCCCAGGGGCTGGAAGAACTGGTACAGGAAGGGCATCAGCTGGTTGTGAACGCCCATGGCCTTGAGCACGGAAAAGCTCAGCGCCAGCAGCGGCACAATGGACAGCAGGGTGGTATAGACCAGGCTCATGGCATGAAGGTTCAGGATGCCGGACCCCAGGTCCCTGATGACTGCGTAGGCAATCCGGGCCTGGCGCCGCGCTATCCTGGCGGCGCGCGACATGGGTTGTTCCTGGCGGTGCAGGAGCCAGTACTCCCAGCTGTTCCATTGGTCACGAAGGGATTCAGGGATCATGCAAAGCTCCTTTTTTATTCGCCGTTCAATGTGGCCACAACGCGCCGGCTACCACCGCGGTTGCGGTGTTCGCCCAGGTAGATTCCCTGCCAGGTGCCGAGGCTCAGGCGGCCATTGGCGATGGGAATGCTCAGGGATTCGCCCAGGGTGACGGTGCGAATATGGGCCGGCATGTCATCGGGGCCTTCCATGGTGTGCGCGTAGTATGGCGCATTTTCGGGGACGGCGTGGCGGAAATGGGCTTCCATGTCGGCGCGGACGCTGGGGTCGGCGTTTTCGTTGATGCTCAGGGAGGCGGAGGTGTGCTGGATGAAGAGGTGCAGCAGGCCTACCCTGAATTCGGCGACTTCCGGGAGTCGGGTGATGATGTCGTCGGTGATCAGGTGGAAGCCTTTTGAATACGGGCGCAATTCGATGAAGCGTTGGTGCCACATTGACGGATCCTCTTACCCTGAGCGCTTTGTCGCGATAAGATACGTGTTTTGTATCAATACCATACCAGTGGGGTTCGTGCAGTGGTATGGGGGAGTGCTGTTCGGGAATCGCTGTAAATACATCCATGTACGCTGCGCCTCCGCCATCCATGGCTCCGGAGCTTCCCGAACAGCACTCCCCCATACCACCTGATCGCGACCACAGTGCACCCCTACAACCGAATGAGGATCAGATTTCGTCATGCCACAGGACAATACACGCCGCTATTCCAGTAAGATCGTCGACGGAGTCGGCAAATCCGCCAGCCGGGCCATGCTTCGGGCCGTTGGTTTCAGGGATGAGGACTTCAAGAAGCCGCAGGTCGGCATTGCTTCCACCTGGAGCATGGTTACCCCCTGCAACATGCACATCGACAAGCTGGCGGAGCATGCTGGCGAGGGAGCAGATGAGTCCGGTGGCAAGAGTGTGATCTTCAATACCATCACCATTTCCGATGGCATTGCCAACGGCTCCGAGGGGATGAAGTATTCGCTGGTTTCGCGGGAGATTATTGCCGACTCTGTGGAAGCGGTTACCGGGTGTGAGGGCTTTGATGGGCTGGTGACCATCGGTGGCTGTGACAAGAACATGCCGGGGCTTCTGATGGGGATGGCGCGTCTGGATCGGCCTTCCATCTTTGTGTACGGCGGTACGATTCAGCCCGGTGAGGGGCATACGGACATTGTGTCTGTTTTCGAGGCGATCGGTGCCCATGCCAAGGGGGACAAGTCACTGATTGAGGTGAAGCAGATCGAGGAAACGGCGATTCCGGGGCCTGGCTCCTGTGGCGGGATGTATACGGCCAACACCATGGCCTCGGCCATCGAAGCGCTGGGTATGAGCCTGCCGAACAGCTCGGCGCAGAATGCTGTGTCCCAGACCAAGGCCCAGGATTGTCATGATGCGGGCGTTGCTGTTCTCAAACTACTTGAGCAGGACATCAAGCCTTCGGACATTATGACCCGCAAGGCCTTCGAAAACGCCATCACCCTGGTGATCGCCCTGGGCGGCTCCACCAACGCGGTACTCCACCTGTTGGCCATGGCCAACACCGTTGGCGTGGAACTATCACTGGATGATTTCACCGAGATCGGCAAGCGCGTCCCCGTGCTGGCGGATCTGCGGCCGAGCGGCCAGTACATGATGTCCGAGCTCGTCGCCATCGGCGGCATCCAGCCGCTGATGAAGATGCTGCTGGAGCGCGGCCTGATGCACGGCGACTGCCTCACCGTCACCGGCCGCACCCTGGCCGAGAACCTGGCCGACGTTGAGCCCTACCCGGAGAGCCAGGACATCATCCACGGCTTCAATAACCCGATCAAATCCGACAGCCACCTGCGGATCCTCTACGGCAACCTCTCCCCTACCGGCTCGGTCGCCAAGATCACCGGCAAGGAAGGCACCAAGTTCACCGGCACCGCGCGCTGCTTCCAGTCCGAAGAGGAAGCCCAGGAGAAGATCACCGACGGCACCGTCATCGCCGGCGACGTGGTCGTCATCCGCTACGAGGGCCCCAAGGGCGGCCCCGGCATGCGCGAAATGCTCACCCCCACCTCCGCCATCATGGGCCGGGGCCTCGGCCAGGACGTGGCCCTGATCACCGACGGCCGCTTCTCCGGCGGCAGCCACGGCTTCGTCGTCGGCCACGTCACCCCCGAAGCGGTAGACGGCGGCCCCATCGCCCTCCTCCAGGACGGCGACACCATCACCATCGACGCCGAAACCAACCGCATCGACGTCAACCTCAGCGACGAGGAACTGAAAAAACGCCGAACCCAATGGCAGAAACCCGCCCCCAAATACCGGCGCGGCACCCTGGCCAAATACGCCAAAACCGTAAACTCCGCCTCCGAAGGCGCAGTAACGGATATGCCGGACTGACCTCCGGCGGCCTCCCCGGAACTCAGAGTGCTGGAGGCAGGGAGGTCTTTCTGGGAGGCTCGATGGCAGGGATGCCATCGCGCCAGCGCCCATGGATGGGTTCACAGCGGTCCCAGAAAGACCTCCCTGCCTCCGGCACCCGCATCAAATTAGAGGCAAGATCCCCCTATTCAAGCCCGCCCCCTTCTACTATTCTCAATAGAAGACCAACGGCTGCACCCTGATTACAGAGCCGACAATCAGGCTCGTTATTGGTGCGCCATTCTCTACAATTAAAAAGAACCAGAATCCAGGACGAGACATGATGAACTGACACCATCAGGGGAGAAGTGCGGCTGCAAGCCATTCCTCCCCACCCGTGGTCACAGCAAGGGGGCCGAGCATGACAATACTGCAGCGCTATCAGGATCGCTACGAGGCGACCAAAGAAGAAGAGATGAGCCTGGAAGAATACCTGGCCATCTGTAAGCAAGACCCAGCCGCCTACGCCACGGCGCCCGAGCGGATGCTGCTCGCCATCGGCGAACCGGAACTGGTCGACACCTCCCGCGATCCACGCCTGTCCCGGATCTTCCAGAACAAAGTCATCAAGCGCTACCCGGAATTCTCCGAGTTCTACGGCATGGAAGAAGCCGTGGAAAACATCGTCTCCTACTTCCGCCACGCCGCCCAGGGCCTGGAGGAAAAGAAGCAGATCCTTTACCTGCTCGGCCCCGTCGGCGGTGGCAAGTCCTCGCTCGCGGAAAAACTAAAGTCCCTGATGCAGAAGGTGCCCTTCTACGCCATCAAGGGCTCGCCCGTGAACGAATCCCCTCTGGGCCTGTTCAACCCGGAAGAAGACGGCCCCATCCTCGAAGAGGAATACGGGATTCCCCAGCGGTATCTCAAGAGCATCATGTCCCCCTGGGCGGTCAAGCGCCTGCACGAGTACGGCGGCGACATCAGCCAATTCCGGGTGGTCAAGAAGTACCCCTCCATCCTGGACCAGACCGCCATCGCCAAGACCGAACCCGGGGACGACAACAACCAGGACATCTCCGCACTGGTAGGCAAGGTCAACATCCGCATGCTGGAGGACTTCAGCCAGGACGATCCGGATGCCTACAGCTTCAGTGGCGGTCTCAACCGCGCCAACCAGGGCATCCTGGAATTCGTGGAGATGTTCAAGGCACCCATCAAAGTCCTGCACCCGCTGCTGACCGCGACCCAGGAAGGCAACTACAACACCACAGAGGGCATGTCCTCGATCCCGTTCGACGGCATCATCATGGCCCATTCGAACGAATCCGAGTGGCAGACCTTCCGCAACAACAAGAACAACGAGGCTTTCCTGGACCGCGTGAACATCGTCAAGGTGCCCTACTGCCTGCGCGTCACTGAGGAGACCAACATCTACGAAAAACTGCTCCGGGAAAGCTCCCTGTCCGGCGCTCCCTGCGCGCCGGACACCCTGAGCATGCTGGCGCAGTTCTCGGTGCTGTCGCGACTGATGGAGCCGGAAAACTCCAGCATCTACTCCAAGATGAAGGTCTACGACGGCCAGAACATCAAGGACACCGACCCCAAGGCCAAGTCCATCCAGGAATACCGGGACGCAGCCGGGGTGAACGAGGGCATGGACGGGCTGTCCACGCGCTTCGCGTTCAAGATCCTGTCCAAGGTGTTCAACTTTGACACCGCCGAGGTGGCGGCCAACCCCGTGCACCTGCTCTATGTGCTGGAAAAGCAGATCGAGCAGGAGCAGTTCCCACCGGAGACCCACGAGCGCTACCTGCGTTTCATCAAGGAATTCCTGGCGCCGGAGTATGTGGACTTCATCGGCAAGGAGATCCAGACGGCCTACCTCGAGTCCTACTCCGAATACGGCCAGAACCTGTTCGACCGCTACGTGACCTATGCGGACTTCTGGATCCAGGACCAGGACTACCGCGATCCGGAAACCGGGGAGATGTTCGACCGCGCGGCCATCAACGAGGAGCTCGAAAAGATCGAGAAGCCGGCCGGCATCAGCAATCCCAAGGACTTCCGCAACGAGGTGGTCAACTTCGTGCTGCGCGCGAGGGCCAGCAACAACGGCCACAACCCGTCCTGGCTCAGCTATGAAAAGCTGCGCAGCGTGATCGAGCAGAAGATGTTCTCGAACACCGAGGAACTGCTCCCGGTTATCTCGTTCAACCCCAAGGGCTCGGAGCAAGACCAGCGGAAGCACCAGCAGTTTGTGGACCGGATGATCGAGCGCGGCTACACCGAGAAGCAGGTCAAGCTGCTTGCCGAGTGGTATCTGCGCGTCCGGAAATCCCAGTAACCAGCAGGTGTCTTAATGGGGATCAGTCACGTTGTTGACCGTCGCCTGAACGGTAAGAACAAGAGCGCCGTGAACCGCAACCGGTTCCTGCGGCGCTACCGCAGGCACATCAAGAAAGCGGTGTCTGAAGCCGTTCATAACCGCTCCATTACCGACATGGAGCAGGGCGAACAGGTCAGTATTCCGAACGAGGACATTCAGGAGCCGGTCTTCCACCATGGCACCGGCGGCGACCGCGAGATGGTGCACCCGGGCAACAAGGAGTTCGTGGCCGGGGACCGCCTGCCGAAGCCGCCTGGTGGCGGCGGGGGTGGCAGCGGCCAGGGCCAGGCCAGCGATCAGGGCGAAGGCATGGACGAGTTCGTCTTCCAGATCACCCAGGAAGAGTTCCTGGATTTCCTCTTTGACGACCTGGCACTGCCCTACCTGGTGCGCAAGAAGCTCAAGGACACCGCCTCCTTCCAGTATGTGCACGCCGGGTTCACCACCGACGGCACCCCAGCGAAGCTCAACGTGGTCCGCTCCCTGCGCAAGGCCTACGCCCGGCGCATCAGCCTGGCCGGCAAGCGCAAGCGGCGGATCAGGGACCTGGAACAGCAGATTGCGGACCTGGAAGCCCAGCCGGACACGGACGATCCCGCCTTCTCCAAGGAGCGCCAGATCGAGGATCTCCAGGAGGAACTGGGTGAGCTGCGCCGGCAGGTCAAGCGCATCCCCTGGATCGACGAAATCGACCTGCGCTACCGCCAGCACCGCAAGGAGCCCAAGCCCTCCACAAGCGCGGTCATGTTCTGCCTGATGGACGTCTCCGGCTCCATGACCCAGGTGCACAAGGACATTGCCAAACGTTTCTTCATCCTGTTGTACCTGTTCCTGCGGAAGAACTACAAGCGCATCGAGGTGGTGTTTATCCGCCACCACACCGCCGCCAAGGAAGTGGATGAAGAGGAATTCTTCTACTCCCGCGAGACCGGCGGCACCATCGTCTCCAGCGCGCTCAAGCTGATGCACCGCATCATCGAGGAGCGCTACCCCACCGAAGACTGGAACATCTACGCGGCCCAGGCCTCGGACGGCGACAACTGGAACGATGACTCCCCCATCTGCCGCCGGCTGCTCCAGGAGAAGATACTGCCGCTGGTGCAGTACTATTCCTATGTGGAGATCACGCCGCACGAACACCAGGCGCTGTGGCACGAGTACGAGAGCGTTCAGGAAGAATTCCCTGAAATTTTTGCCATGCAGCAGCTCACGGATGCCAGCGAGATCTACCCGATCTTCCGTGAACTGTTCGAGCAGAAAACGACCTGACAGGAGGCGGCCATGAGCAAACCCATCTCCAGCGACTCGGACTGGTCCTTTGAGCTGATCGACGAATACGACAGGGAAATTGCCCGGATTGCCGCCGACTTCGGCCTGGACACCTACCCCAACCAGATCGAGGTAATCAGCGCCGAGCAGATGATGGACGCCTACAGCTCCGTAGGCATGCCCGTGGGCTACCACCACTGGTCCTTCGGCAAGCAGTTCGTGCAGACCCAGAAGGGCTACCGGCGGGGCCAGATGGGGCTGGCTTACGAAATTGTCATCAACTCCAACCCCTGCATCGCCTACCTCATGGAGGAAAACACCATGATGATGCAGGCGCTGGTGATTGCCCACGCCAGCTACGGCCACAACTCCTTCTTCAAGAGCAACTACCTGTTCCGCACCTGGACCGATGCCAGCTCTATTGTCGACTACCTGATGTTCGCCCGGAATTACGTGGCGGAATGCGAAGAACGCTACGGGGTGGACGAGGTGGAAGCCATCCTCGATTCCTGCCACGCACTCATGAACCAGGGCGTGGACCGCTACAAGCGTCCGGCCCCGATTTCCGCCGAAGAAGAACGCCGGCGCCAGAAGGAGCGCGAGGAATACCGCCAACAGCAGGTCAACGACCTGTGGCGCACCATCCCCGAGATGGGCGGCGATGACGGCCCTGACGGCCCGCAGCGGCGCTTCCCGGCCGAACCCCAGGAGAATTTACTGTACTTCATCGAGAAGAACGCCCCGCTGCTCGAAACCTGGCAGCGCGAGCTGGTACGGATCGTGCGCAAGATCGCCCAGTACTTCTACCCGCAGCGCCAGACCCAGGTGATGAACGAGGGCTGGGCCAGCTTCTGGCACTACACCATCGTGCACCAGATGTACGAGGAAGGCCTGGTGGACGACGGCTTCATGCTGGAATTCCTGCAGAACCACACCGCCGTGATCTACCAGCCGCCGTTCGACAGCCCCTACTACTCCGGGCTCAACCCCTACACCCTGGGCTTCTCCATTTACATGGACCTCAAGCGGATGTGCGAGAACCCCACCGAGGAGGACCGCGAGTGGTTCCCGGACATCGCCGGCAGCGACTGGAAGCAGACCCTGGATTTCGCCATGCGCAACTTCAAGGACGAAAGCTTCATCCTCCAGTACCTCTCACCGAAGGTAATGCGCGATCTAAAGCTCTTCGCCATTGCCGACGAGGAAGGCGACGACGCCTACGAGATCAAGGCCATTCACGACGACCGTGGGTACCGGCGCGTGCGCGAGAAACTCGCCCGCCAGTACAACCTCAGCTACAAGGATCCGAACATCCAGGTCTGGAACGTGAACACCCGCGGCGACCGCTCACTGCTGCTGCGCCATACCCGGGTCAACGGCATCCCCATGGCCGAGGAAACGCAGGACGTGCTCAAGCATGTGCACCGACTCTGGGGCTTCGACGTGATCCTTGAGAGCATGGACAACGGCGAGGTGGCGGAACGCTACCGGGTTCCGCCCGATTCCGACAGCCGCAATACCGCCGCCTGATCAGAACGAAACCGACAGGCCGCCAATAAGGCCGAAGTTACCATCGTAGAAATCCGCCTCGACCAGGACATGGATGTCCTGCTGCCAGTGGTACCGCCCGGTGGCTGTGAAGCCCAGATAATCCATATCCCCGGTGATCAGTCGTGCCGATGCGCCAATCTCGAGGTCCCGGTGCACCTGGCGGCGGATCCCGCCGCGCAGCCCGGGCGCGATATCGTCCGTGCTGACCTCATAACAATCTTTTCTAAACCGCCCAGCTCCCCCAACTGTAACCGTCTCGCAGTCCTCACTCTGAATATCCTGATATTCCGCGGTTACCCCCGCCCAGGCATCCGTGCGATGATCCAGCGGGTGGCGGTAACCGGCCCCCGCATGCAGCGCGGTCACTTCCACATCGCCGGCCAGGGCCTTGAAGCCCGCGAACGCAAAGTACTCCGTATTGAGAGCCTTGCTCGCCCGCAGATCCGCCCCGATGACCGGTTCGCTCTCGAAGTTCGGATAAAGTGCCACGCCGCCTTCGAACAGGGAATAGTCAGGCCCCTGCGCCAGGGCCGGCATTGCCGTCACCAGCAGTAGAGAGCACACGAAAGTCACGCCAAGCCTTTGGATCACTGGCACCTTCTCCTTTCAATATTGTCTGTACTGGACCAACTCTAGGCCACATAGGCCTGGCGTAAAAACTTGAAAGCCAAGACCACGCACTGGATCACACTCCAGAAACCCGATCGCCGGCTTCATAACGTCGGCCATTCCGGCACACGGGCTTACAGGGCTACTCCACTGGCCCAGGGGCCCAGCAGGGAATATGGAGAGGTTATTGAGGCGATACGTTGGAGTGGGAGGCGGTAGCGCGGACAAATCCGCCCGGACTACCGCAATCCCTGACCCGGATCAGAAATAGAAATTAAACATCACATTTGCCGTACCCAGCGTAACCTGGGTATCGCAGTTGCGGCACCCCCTGTCGCCAACCTCCGCGCCAATCTGGCCACTGACGGATACGGCATCGGTTATCATGGCCTCAGCACCGAAGAAGCCGCCCATACCGAAACCGGTATCATCCTGGTTGATAATGCCAACAGCAGCGCCAGCATAGGGGCGGAGATTGTTGGAAATATTGTCAAGGTATAAGCGGGCACCACCGCCAAAGCCGATCGCGGTATCCGCATTGCCGCCCGGATCCGCGATCGCGGCATACGCGTAGGGCATGAGCTGGTCGTTAACACGCATACCGACCATGTACTGCGGAGCGGTCGCCGATACCTGATTCAGTGAGCCGGTCAAGGCTGAAGCGCCAAAGGGGTTAAAGCCCAGCATCAGCTTACTATCTCCCTCAGACTGGGCAGAAGCGGCGCCCGAGATCAGCATTACGGAGGCTGCCGTGGCAGTAACCAGTGTTTTTTTGATTCTCTGGGTTTTCATAATTGACATCCTTAGTCCTAATTAGTGAAGGCATCCAGGGACAGGAAAGTCCGAATCCTGTCCCTCAATTCAGGGGTTAACATACTGATATTGCCGATTACAGACGGCAGCTGCATTTTGTGTGTTTTTGTAAAGCGCTTCAAGTACTGTTGCGTCTCAGGACAGCCAGCGCCGCATCACTGGTGTAAAACCGCTCCAGACGGCGCCTGAGCATTGCTTCAAGCACCCCGTTATCATGCAGCGCTTCAAGTACATCCGGCAAGACGGCTTCCAGTTCGATCATAACCGTTGCCCGGTCGATATTGAATTCCTGAAGTAATGATGCAAGCCGGTAGTCACCGTATTGTTCAAAGAGTCGGTCCACTACGGTTTCATAGCAGTGACGGAAATACTCCGTCCGGCGGAACGACAGCCAGAAGTCATACCCCATCACCACGAACTCACTCCACTCAACTTCACCCAGCCCGTTCTGCAGCGTATCCAGAGACTTGCCGGAAAAGCTGTCCCAGGCATCCATGATGCCGGCCTTGAGCTCCTCATCGGTCAGGTTTTCACTGAGGAAATCGGCGCTGTCCTTGACGAACTTCTCAACGTTGCGGGCAATATAGCTCTTGATGCTCTTCTCCCAGACCTCATCCAGTCCGGAGACCGCCTTGTTGAGCATGCGGGAGCTGAATTTCAGAGCGGAACTCACCCCGGGAATCCGCCGGCTGAGCAGGTTCTCCTCGTACACGTACCGGACAATAGCCTCAAAGGTCAGGTTGGCCACCAGGTCCTTGTAGACGGGTTGTTCCAGCATCCGGTCAATCAATTCCTCGCGCTGCTCCTTCAACAACAGCAGTTCATCCACGAAGCCCTCAATACGGTCCCGGCTGATGATATCCGCCGGGGTCGCCTGCTGGTGAAAGGGCTGGCTGACCAGATGGTTCGTGAACGCCGCCGCCATCTCCGGAACAATGGCGGGGATCTCCCGTTCCACCGTCTGTCGGGCAATGATCGCCTTGACCGTCTCCGGCCCCACCAGCTCACGCAGGGTTACCGCATCCGTAGCCTCCAGCAGAATATCCAGGTCCCGGCCCAGTTCATCGAGAACCCGGTCCCGCGAAAAATGCTCAAGCTCATGCTGAACATGCTGCTCCAACAACCTGTCCGCCAGCTGGCGTGCCTCGTCCTTTGTCATGCTGTCTCCTCCCGGAGAACTCGCTTGCATATTTGGGTATTGCCGGCCAGTTTACAGCTCAGGGCCAGCATCCCGTCCATGCCGCTGCGCCCCGCAATAACGTCAGCGGGGCCGCAAATCGACGCAAGCAGCATACAGCATCCCGTGCAATTGACAGATTTACCCGCAAAGACTATACATTCCGACAGGTAGTGGGGGGTGGGTTCCCCGACGAATTTCCACCGAGACGAGGCGTGACAATGAACCGAATCCTGCCCGGACTGGCAATGGCGACAGCACTGTGTTCCTTTCAAGTGGCAGCTGCTGACAATTACGAATACCCCTATACCGGCGTTGCCGGAGGTTCAGCGGAAATCGCCGACCTGTGTGATGGGCAGGGTTCCGGGTGTGATGACAGCGCCACCTTTTACCGCGTTTACTCGGGGGCGCGCCTTCTACCCTTCTTTGGATTCGAGGTGGGATATACCCATATCGATGACATGGGCACCAGTGCCGACACGGTCAGCCCGAGGGGCATTGACCTGACAACACTGTTTCACCTGCCCATGGGCAACCGCATGGATATCTTTGCCAAAGCCGGGGCGTTTTTCTGGGATACTGAAGTCAGCGGTACCGATGAGCAGGGAACTGATTTCCAGACAGGGGTTGGTGTCCGCTTCGGCATTACCGAATCCATTTCGCTGCGTGCCGATTATGACTACGTCCCCGAGTTCGGGAACAGCACCATTGGCTCCGAGGAAATGCAGAAGATATCGGGCGCCGTTGAGTTCCATTTCTGATCCATCTCGGTTTCTCCCCATAGCAATCCGCCCAGCCCCTGAACGAGACTGCCCCACCGTGGTGCATTAAAGGAGGCAGTCTGTGGTTCAAGGGATAAAAAACCGCTTTCCGGATCTTGGTGTCCTCGCCCTGCTGTGGTTCGCGGGGCTTTACATGCGCCTGCCCATACTGGTCGCACCCCCACTGTCTCCGGCCATCGCGGATGAGCTGGCCCTGAGCCAGACACACATCGGGGCACTCACCACCCTTCCCGTCTTCATGCTGGCGCTCGGGGCGTTGATGGGCTCGCTCCTTATCATGCGCCTCGGGGCGCGTAATGCGCTCATCCTTGCACTCGTCGTGGTCGCATTTGGTTCCGCTGCGCGGGGCCTTGCCCACACCCCCACAACACTGCTGGTCTTCAGCGGGCTGATGGGACTCGGCATTGCCGTCATGCAGCCGTCACTGCCCGCACTTCTCCCCCGCTGGCTGACACCACCACGAATCGCCCTGGGAACGGCCTGCTACATGAACGGCATGCTCATGGGGGAGTTCACCGGTGCCGGCCTGACCCTCCCGCTGATCATGCCCCTGACCGATGACAGCTGGCGAGCGACGCTGGCCGTCTGGTCCCTTCCGGCACTGATCGTCGCTATGGCGCTGACGATTCCGCGCCGGGATTACGGAGAAAAAAGCACAAGCACTCAATGGCTCCCGGAACTGCGCGATCCGCTGATGTGGAAGCTGGGTTTCCTGCTCGGCGGAACCGCCTCCCTGTTCTTCGGCACCAATGCCTATATGGCCAGTGTCCTGGAACAGCGGGGGGAACTTGAGCGGCTGGATACCACCCTGTTCCTGTTCAACCTGGCCCAGGTAGGGGCGTCAGTCCTGATGCTGCTCATGGCCCGCCACTGGGTCGCCCGCCGCAGCCCCGTCATCGCGAGCGCGGGCATCAGTGTCGCTGCCATGCTGGGTTTCCTGCTGCTTGAAGGCTGGCCCGGTGTGGCGTTTGCCGTGGCCATGAGTTTCTTTGCCGGCGTTCTGCTGATCCTGATCGTCGCCCTGCCGCCACAGCTGGCGGACAGCGGCCACGCCGGCCGGCTCTCCGCGGGCAACTTCACGATCGGCTATACCCTGGCCTTCTTTGTGCCCCTACTGGGTGGTGCGCTGGCCGACGTCACTGGGAACAGCCTGGCCGCTGTGTGGCTGATTCTCGCCTTCGCAGCCACGACCGTGCCCATTGCGCTGGGACTAAAGCTTCCCGACTGACGCCCGGGTCAGGCCAGTTTGGCGCCATTGGGCACCGGCTTGTCCGGAATCGCCAGCGCAATGGCACCGTCATCACGGTGCAGCCCTGTCACCAGGCACTCGGACCGCATCGGGCCGATCTGCTTGGGCGGGAAATTCACCACCGCCAGCACCTGCCGGCCCTCCAGCTCCGCGCGCTCATAAAGGTCCGTAATCTGGGCGCTGGATTTCAGAACACCCAGCTCGGGCCCGAAATCCACGGTCAGTTTGTAGGCCGGCCGCCGCGCCTCCGGGAAATCCTCGACGCTCACGATGGTGCCGGCGCGGATCTCCACCCGGGCAAAGTCATCCCACCCAATGGTTTCCATTACATCCTCCGTTTCAACAGGTAGCACATCGCGGAAAGTATAGCGGCAAGCGCCGTTTTGCCCATAGCGGCCCCATGCGAGACAATCGCCCCTCCCAATGAACAGTGGAGATCCACCATGCGCCTGCTGCCACGCCTCCTCGCATCCATACTGCTTGCAGCCGCCCTGAACGGCATCGTTCATGGGGCCGAACAGGACGGTCTGGCGACCAAAGACGCCATCAGCGAGAAAACCCGTATCTTCATGGAGCGTCTCGACGAGGGCCGAATCCTGGCCGCCTACAAGGCAATGAAGGCCGTGCTCGGCGTGGACACGGAGCCGTTCATGGAGGATGCCGAGAAGGCCCGTAAATTCTTCGGACAGGTCCGGGAACGGGTCGGCGAGCCCCTGGGCGCAACACGGGTGAAACGCGAATCCATAGACGACCATTTCCACCGCCAGAGCTACCTGCAGACGTTCGAATCCGCCGCCCTGCACTGGCAGTTCACCTTCTACCGGCCCGCGGACGAATGGGTACTCGTGGGCGTGAGTTATTCCACCAACCTTGACCCCCTCTATCAGCGCGATTAAGCGAGCCCATGCGGGATCAGGTATAATAGGTGACAAAACCATCAATACCTGACAAAAATACTCAGGTATTGTACAATAGGCGTAAATCCCGGGGAGTTCCTGTGTCGTAAAGAAAGGAACTCAGATCCACATCAAACGGAGTCGCACCCATGGCGGAAACCAACAAGCCTGAAGATTTTGTAAGGCACGAATACGAGGCCGGTTTTGTGACCGACATCGAGGCGGATACGTTTGAGCCGGGTCTCGACGACGACGTGATCCGCCGACTCTCCGAGATCAAGGGAGAGCCGGACTGGATGCTCGAATGGCGCCTGGAAGCCTATCGCAAGTTCCAGGAAATGACCGAGCCGAACTGGCAGAAAGTCAGCTTTGACCCGGTGGATCTGCACTCAATTTCCTACTACTCTGCGCCCAAGAAGGACAGCGACAGACCCCAGAGCCTGGACGAAGTGGACCCGGAACTGCTGCGCACCTATGAAAAGCTCGGCATCCCGCTGCACGAACAGAAAGCCCTCGCGGGTGTGGCCGGCGCCGGCGCACCGGCAGAAACTGAAGCCGAGAGCGGCGGCGGTGGCGCCTACAGCAACGTCGCCGTGGACGCGGTCTTCGACTCGGTATCCGTGGTCACCACCTTCAAGGAAAAGCTCGCCGAAGCCGGCGTCATCTTCTGCTCCATCTCGGAAGCCCTCCGCGAGCATCCGGAACTGGTGAAGAAATACCTGGGCTCCGTGGTGCCACGTGGCGACAACTATTTCGCCTCCCTGAACTCCGCGGTCTTCAGTGACGGCTCCTTCGTGTACGTACCCAAGGGCGTCAAATGCCCGATGGAGCTTTCAACCTACTTCCGCATCAACGCCGAAAACACCGGCCAGTTCGAGCGCACACTGATCATCGCCGACGAAGGCGCCTCCGTCAGCTACCTCGAAGGCTGCACCGCGCCCCAGCGCGACGAAAACCAGCTCCACGCCGCCGTGGTCGAACTGGTAGCCCTGGACGACGCAGAGATCAAGTACTCCACCGTCCAGAACTGGTACCCCGGCGACGAAAACGGCAACGGCGGCATCTTCAACTTCGTCACCAAACGCGGCATGGCCCAGGGCAGAAACTCCAAGATCTCCTGGACCCAGGTCGAAACCGGCTCCGCCGTCACCTGGAAATACCCCAGCTGCGTGCTCAAGGGCGACAACAGCGTGGGCGAATTCTACTCGGTAGCACTGACCAACAACTACCAGCAGGCCGACACCGGCACCAAGATGATCCACATCGGGAAAAACACCCGCAGCACCATCATCGCCAAAGGCATCTCCGCCGGCCACAGCGACCAGAGCTACCGCGGGCTGGTGAAACTCCAGCCCACCGCCAAAGGGGCCCGGAACTTCACCCAGTGCGACTCACTGCTGATCGGGGACAAGTGCGGCGCGCACACCTTCCCCTACATCGAAAGCAAGAACAAAGACGCCACCGTCGAACACGAAGCCACAACCTCCAAGGTGAGCGACGAACAGATGATGTTCTGCCGCCAACGCGGCATCGACCCGGAACAGGCGGTATCCATGATCGTGAACGGCTTCTGCAAAGAAGTCTTCAAGGAACTCCCCATGGAATTCGCGGTGGAAGCCGGCAAACTACTGGAAGTAAGCCTGGAAGGCTCGGTGGGCTAACACAAAACCCACTGGCGGGCCGCTCGTAACTTAAAGCCAGTCAGCGAGCCGCAAACAATTTGAACAAGGTGGGTGGGGTACTGCTCCCCGGGAAGCTCCGGAGCCATGGATGGCGGAGGCGCAGCGTACATGGACGTATTTACAGCGATTCCCGGGGAGCAGTACCCCACCCACCGCCGACACAGAATTCAACAGACTAATTGTTTCAGAATCTGACAGACAGAGAGCACCAACAAATGCTGAGCATCAAAAACCTCCATGCCACCGTAGAAGGCACCCCCATACTCAAGGGCATCAACCTCGAGATAAAACCCGGCGAAGTCCACGCCGTCATGGGCCCCAACGGCTCCGGCAAAAGCACCCTGGCCCAGGTCCTCGCCGGCCACGACGCCTTCGAAGTCACCGCAGGCGAAGTCCTGTTCGACGGTGTAAACCTGCTCGACCTGGAAGTGGAAGAACGCGCCCTCGCCGGCCTCTTCCTCGCCTTCCAGTACCCGGTCGAAATCCCCGGCGTCAGCAACCTCCAGTTCCTGCGCACTGCCCTCAACACCCGGCGCAAGCACAACGGCGAAGAGGAACTCGACTCCGTCTCCTTCATGAAGCTGGCCAAGGAAAAAGCCAAGCAGGTCGACATGAGCCCGGATTTCCTCAAGCGCGGCGTCAACGAAGGCTTCTCCGGCGGCGAGAAAAAGCGCAACGAAATCCTGCAGATGCTGATGCTCGAACCGCGCCTGGGCATCCTGGATGAAACCGACTCCGGCCTCGACATCGACGCCCTTAAGGTTATCGCCAACGGCGTCAACAGCATGCGCTCCGAGGACCGCTCCTTCATCGTCGTCACCCACTACCAGCGCCTGCTCGAACACATCGTCCCGGACGTCGTCCACGTCCTCGCCGACGGCAGGATCATCAAGACCGGCGGCAAGGAACTGGCCCTGGAACTCGAAGAACACGGCTACACCGGGCTCGGCATTGACGATGCCGAAGCCACCGGCTGAAGGAGGATTCGATGACACTGGCCCATAAAACACCCCAGGTCACCCTCGAGCCGGCCTTCACGCCCGAGGGTGGACAACTGCTCCCGCAGCCGCTGCGTCACCTGCGCGACATCCGCAGCAAGGCGCTCACGGAAATGGTGCTGCCCAACCGGCGCACGGAGAACTGGAAGTACTCCAGCAAGCACCTGAAGCTCGACGAGAGCCTGGCACCACTGACCCAGGGTTCCGGCATGGCCGTAGGCCGGGCCGTGGAAGGCGCCTACCGGGTCGTCATCCGCAACGGCGTTGTGGATAGCGAAAGCAGCGTCCTGCCCGACCAGAAGGGCGTGGACATCCAGCGCTTCGCGGACCTGGACGAAGTTACCGCCCAGAGCGTGGCGCGCCGGCTCGATACCAGCATCGACAACTCGACGACCCAGATCGCCGCACTGAACACCGCGCGCATCGAGGACGGGCTTCTGATCCGGCTCGCGCCGGACACCAGCGTAGACAAGCCGATCTACATCCAGTGCGTCACCGACGCCCAGCAGAGCGGCTCCAACTACCCGCGCGTGCTGGTTGAGGCTGGCAGTGGCAGTAAGATGACGCTGGTCGAGGAGTACCTCTGCGAAGGCGGCGAGCCCGTGCTGGTGGACGCGGTCACCGAGATGACCCTGGAGAGCAACGCCAACGTCACCTACATCCGCCTGTGCATGGAACCGGACAATGTCCGCCACGTTGGCGCGACAGGCGTGCGCATGGCGGATGGCACCAACCTGGACAGCCATGCCATCGGTTTCGGTGGCGACCTGCGCCGGCACGACCTGCAGGTACGCCTGGAAGGCGAGAACGGCTTCTGCCGCCTCAATGGCATCGCCCTGACCCAGAACCGCCAGCACTACGACAACCACACCGCCATCGAGCACGTGGTGCCCCATTGCGACAGCGAGGAAACCTATCGCTGCCTGGCGGGCGATAAGTCCCACGCGGTCTTCAACGGGCGCGTCCACATCCACCGCGATGCCCAGCAGTCCCACGCGGACATGAACAACAAGAACCTGCTGTTGTCCACGAACGCGGAGATCGACACCAAGCCCGAGCTTGAAATCTACGCCGACGACGTCACCTGTGCCCACGGGGCAACCATCGGTCAGCTCGACGAAGCCTCGCTGTTCTACCTGATGGCCCGGGGCGTGGACCGCAAGACGGCCGCCTCCATGCTCAGCATGGCCTTCGTGCACGAACTGGTCGACCAGGTACCGCTCGAGGACGTGCGTGACGTGGTGAATGCGCGGCTGAGCCAGTTTATCGAGGCACGTTTCGAGGAAGCGAAGGCATGAACGAAGCTGCAGCCCGGACACCCCAGATGCTGGACACGGAACAGGTCCGCCGGGACTTCCCGGCGCTCAACCAGAGCGTGAACGGCAAGCCGCTGATCTACCTGGACAACGCCGCCTCGGCCCAGAAACCCGAGGCGGTGCTGGACGCCATGGACCGCTACTACCGCGAGTCCCACTCCAACGTCCACCGGGGTGCCCACACGCTGGGTGACCGGGCCACCATGGCCTTCGAGGGCGCGCGGGAAACGGTGCGCGGATTTCTCAACGCCAACAGCATCAGCGAGATCGTCTGGGTGCGCGGTGCCACTGAGGGCATCAACCTGATCGCCAATGGCTTCTATGACCGGCTGGGCCCCGGTGACGAGATCCTGATCTCGCACATGGAACACCACGCCAACATCGTGCCCTGGCAGATGCTGGCACAGAAAACCGGCGCCACCCTCAAGGTGATTGCCGTAACCGACGAGGGTGAACTGGACCAGCAGAGCTTCCGGGAACAGTTGTCCGAGCGCACCGCCGTGTTCGCCATCACCCAGGTCTCCAACACCCTGGGCACCATCAACCCGATCACGGACATGATAGCGGCGGCCAAGAAAGCGGGTGCCTTTACCATCGTCGACGGCGCGCAGGCCGTGCCCCATCTGAGCGTGGATGTCCAGGCGCTGGGCTGCGACTTCCTGGTGTTCTCGTCCCACAAAGTATTCGGCCCGACTGGCATCGGTGTGGTCTACGGGCGCGAGGCACTGATGCACGACTGGCCCGTCTACCAGACCGGCGGTGAGATGATCCACCGGGTGAGCTTCGAGGGCACCAGCTTCCAGAACTCGCCGTATCGCTTCGAGGCGGGTACACCGGCTATTGCCGAAGCCATCGGCCTGGCCGAGGCCATCCGCTACCTGGACGGACTCGGGCGCGAGGCCATCGAGGCCGCCGAAATGACCCTGCAACAGCGTATCCTGGCGTGGACCGCTGACTTCCCGGGCCTGCACCCGATCGGCACCAGTAACAACAAGGTCCCGGTCCTGTCCTTTACACTGGACGGGCTGCATCCGAGCGACGTGGGAACCCTGCTCGACCAACAGGGGATTGCCATCCGCACGGGGCATCACTGCACCATGCCGCTCATGGAGCGCTTCGCGATCCCGGGTACTGCCAGGGCCTCGTTTGCGTTCTATAATACGGTGGAAGAGGTGGATACATTCTTCCAGGGACTGCAGAAAATTCAGCGTCTGTTTGCGGAATAAGGAGGCAAGCATGACCACGGAAACCGTAACACCCCAGAATGGCGTCAGCATGACGCCGACCGCCATTGAACACGCGCGCGGCCAACTCCGGAAAAACCCGGACATGGCCGGCATCCGCCTGGGCACGAAAAAAAGCGGCTGCTCCGGCTTCAAGTACATGACCGACTTCGTCGCGGAGCCGGGCAGTGATGACCTGGCCTTCCAGGTGGCGGAAGACGTCACCGTCTACGTCAGCCACCAGGACCTGCCGATGATCAGCGGCACCGAGGTCGATTTCATTACCGAAGGCGTCAACAGCACCTTTGAATTCCGCAACCCCAACGCCAAGGCCGAGTGTGGCTGTGGCGAGAGTTTTGCGGTCTAACAGACAGTACAGGCTCGAACATGCAGGATCGTGAAGTTGTCGTGACCCAGCGCGACGTGGAAGCCAAGCTGGTTCCCTCCGGAACGACCATCCAGATTCCGGAAGGCACCTTTGTCACCCTGACCCAGGCCCTGGGCGGCAGCTTCTCCGTGGCCGTCAACGGCAACCTGGCCCGCATCGACGGCAAGGACTCGGACGCCATCGGCAAGGAAGTCCCCCGGAGCCAGTTCGAGACCCCAAGTGACGGTTCCATCAACGAGGACCAGGTCTGGGAAGCCATTCAGACCTGTTACGACCCGGAAATTCCCGTTAATGTTGTGGACCTGGGGCTGATCTACGACTGCAAGGTCTGGGGCGACAGCGAAGGCAACCATGCCTACATCCTGATGACGCTCACAGCGCCAGGCTGCGGCATGGGCCCGGTGATCGCCGACGACGTCAAAAGCAAGGTGGAAGCCGTTCCCAACGTGGACGACGTGGAAGTGGAACTGACCTTCGACCCGCCCTGGAGCAGCGAGATGCTGACCGACGAAGCCAAGCTGGAACTCGGATTGCTATGACAACATCCACAGAAGCCTTCACCAACACCCAACTGGGTACCGAGCTTACGGTTGAAGAGATCCTGGACGGTTTCGAGCTGCTCGACGACTGGGAAGAGCGCTACGCCTACATCATCGACCTGGGCAAGAAACTGCCGCCCTTCCCCGACGAGGAACGCCGGGAAGAGAACTACGTCCACGGCTGCCAGAGCCAGGTCTGGCTGATCCACCACATGGATCCGGAGACCGGCCGCCTGTACCTGCTGATCGACAGCGACGCCATGATCGTCCGAGGCCTGGCGGCCATCATCATGACCGCCTTCAACGCCCGCACGCCGGGCGAGCTGCTCAAGGTCGACATCGAGTCGATCTTCCAGGAGCTGGACCTGATGCGTCACATCTCCCCCACCCGCGGCAACGGCCTGCGCGCCATGGTCGGCAGGATTCAGAATGTCGCCCAGGCCGAGGCGGCCTGAGGCACCACTACCCCACGTAACCAAGGTAAGGGTGGGGGATGCATTTGTAAAAACTTGTTTCCACACCGTTTTTCAGCTGGAATGATTCAGGGTAACCGCTATTCTGTGATCAGACTCACAACCAGTTTTTCCCTCACGTATAACGGTGACCATCATCATGACCCCGCACCAGCATTCCACCCTGTTCCGTCAGTCCCGACTCACTCTGGCCGTTGCACTCGTAGCCGCTACGGCCACATCAGTCCATGCCGCACCACCGGCCTTCCAGGACGTCCGTGCTCTCGGCATGGGCGGCACAGGTGTGGCAGCGGCAAGACCCAGCGGTGCCGCCCTGTTCAACCCATCCCTCCTCGCGGCCGATCACAGCGGCTGGAACGACGGTTTTGCCATGACACTGCCATCCATCAACGCGCGCGTCGCCGAGAATGACGAGGTAGTGGACGACATCGACCGCATCCAGAACACGCTCGATGAACTCCAATCCGCGATTAACGGGCTCGATATCAACCCTGATTCCACGGACATTAAAAACGTCCAGGACCAGTCCCAGCAGCTTGCAGAGCAGTTGCGCGGGATCGATCAGGAAGCCACGCGCGGCGACCTGGGCGCCGGCACTTTATTCGCCATTCCATCAAAGCAGCTCGCGGTCGGTCTGCACCTGAACGCTCAGCTGCGGGCCACAGTTCAGGGTCAGATTGACGACAATGATACTGGCGCTCTCGAGGATGTCGCAACGCTCGACCCCGAAGCGGCAACCCGAAGCGATATCGAAGACGAACTCGATCCCATCTATAACAGCAACACTGGTGAATTTGACGGAATTGAGTCCGAAGGTCGAGTACTCGCCAGCGCCGTTTCCGAGATTGGGCTGAGCCTGGCACGGCGATTCAACATCCAGGGTCATGACGTCAACATCGGCGTCACTCCCAAGATGGTGCAGATGCGGACCTTCGATTACGTCCAGAACGTCAACGAGTTTGATGAGGACGACTTCGATGCTACCGACTACGAAACTGACGATACCCACTTGAACCTGGATATCGGCGCCAGCACGCAACTCGGCGCTGAAGACCAATGGCGGGTGGGCGCGTCCGTACGCAACCTGATCCCACAGACTCTGAAAACCGTGGAAAAGAACAACAGCCCCTTCTACGGCCAGGAAGAAATGAAGCTGGATCCGCTCGTCACTGTCGGTGTCGCCCACACCAGCAGCTGGCACACGCTCACCGCGGACCTGGATCTGACCAAGAATGAGGGCATCGGCCCGACTGGCGACCAGCAGTTCGTCTCTGTTGGTGGTGAGTTCAACGTCTACGACTGGGTCAACGTCCGCGCCGGCGCGCGCCAGAACCTGGCCAGTGACACCGGCCAGGACGGCATTGAAGAGGAAACCCAGTACACCGCCGGCCTGGCGCTCTCACCCTGGGCACTGCGGGTGGAACTGGGTGCGCTCGTCAGCAGCGAGGAAGTGGGTGCCGCGGCCGAGCTCGGAATGTCCTTCTGACTACATGGAGATGCTGCGCCCACCGTCCACGTTGATGATCTGACCGTTGACGTAAGGCGCATCGCACACCAGCCATGCCACCGCACCGGCAATATCGCCTGCCTCGCCGGTACGGTGCATCGGCACCTTCTTCAGTAACGCCTGCTTCGCCCCATTATCCAGTCCAGACTCATTCTCCGGCCAAAGCACTGCTCCGGGGGCTACGCCGTTAGTCCGGATGCCCGGGGCAAGATCACGTGCCCAGGAACGGGTCATTGATGCCAGGGCCGCCTTGGTGGCGCTGTAGACCGGGTGATCCGCCAGGGGACGTTCTGAATAGATATCAATCAGATTCACGATACAGCCACCCTGAAGCTTCAACTCCTCCACCAGGTGCTCGACCAGAAGCACTGGCGCCCGCAGGTTGGTATTCACCAGGCGATCCCAGTCATCCAGTCGCAGCTCACCCGTTGGCGTTGGAAAGAAGACCGACGCGTTGTTTACCAATACATCAAGCCGAGACCAGTAATCCGCAGCCTGGCCCGCCAGCTGCTGGATTTGGTCCGGGTCCGTCAGGTCGGCCTGGAACGCAACCCCCGAGCCGGGGCGCTGCTCATTGAGCTCTGCCACCAACGCATCCGCCTCATGCTGGCGACTCCGATAATGCACAACCACCCGGTAATCCCGCGCATGCAGGGCCCTGGCCGTTGCAGCACCGAGTCTATGGGCAGCACCGGTTACCAGTGCTACTCCCGTGTTCTCTAACATGATCGCCCCCTATTCCACGCTCTGTGAGTACGACCTTCCATGGTCCTTGATTAATCATTTAGGATCTTTCATTCCCGTTAGTTGGTCGGCTTGGTCAATCAGGTACTCAGCAGCCTCATCCGCAGCAAAAGTCTGGACCTTCCCCTGATCAACATCATTGAAGCCTTCCTGTACAGCATCCCTTAATTGCCCGATACGGATACGGTACTGTGCTTCCGATTCCTCCACCATGCGAAGCCCCGCCCGCAATACCTCACTCGCGTTCTGATAGCGCCCGGAATTCACCAGATGCTCTATCAACTCCGAGTGATGCTCAGTCAACACCACGTTTCTAGTGGCCATATCAATCACCTAACAAGCTTAATTGGCATATACTGCCATCATACAGCAGGACTTTCACTGCACGGAAGTGCCGGGAGACTTTATGTTTTCAGCAACATCACGGATGCACCTGAGCCGCTCACGCTGGATGGCCTCGCCCAATGCCTTGCCCTTATAGCCCTCTGCCATCAATGCCTTAGGGTCCACCTGGCTGGCCTGTTCGCGGGCTTGTGCGAGTGTTCCTGTCCATTCAGGGGAGATGCCAACTGATTCCAGCACTAGCAGGATCCGTTCGAACCGTTCGGGCCGCCGCCAGCCATCGCCTTCATCGATCAGAGCCTGGATCTGTTCGGCGGAAGGACTGCTGTAAGCGAAAAACCGTTCAAGAAGCGTCCCCGATGCCACGGCCAGCTCCTTGCAGTCATTGGGCACCTTCATGCGGCTGTTCAACGCATCACGCTCATCGGGACCAAGGCCGGCAACAAGGGCCGCATAGCGGACCGCGGTATCATCACTGCGTTGCGCCGCCCGTTCAAGATGATTGAGGGGCTCGCGCCCTTCCCTGGCAAGCAGTGCGGCAACTTCCGGCATCACCACCGCCAGGGCGCCACAGGCATCCAGAACCTCAAAATAGACCGTTGGCGCCTTCTCATGAAGGGCGCGGCGGGTTTCCTGCCAGACGCGCTCGGCCACCAGGTGGTCAGCCTCCCCATCGGCCACCATGCGCTTCATCAGTGCCATGGTGTCGTCGGCTACCTGGAACCCCAGGGGCGCAAAGCGGGCGGCGAAGCGAGCGGTGCGGAGGATGCGCAGGGGGTCTTCCGAAAAGGCACTGGAGACATGGCGAAGTTGTCGGTTTTCCAGATCCTGCCGGCCACCGAAGGGATCAACCACCTCCCCATCAACCGATTTCGCCATGGCATTGATGGTCAGATCCCGGCGCTGAAGGTCCTCTTCCAGGGTTACATCCGGGGAGGCATGCACCGTAAAACCATGGTAGCCGTGTCCTTGCTTGCGCTCGGTACGGGCGAGCGCATATTCCTCGTGCGTCTCCGGATGAAGGAACACCGGAAAGTCCGCCCCCACCTGCTTGAAACCTGCATCCAGCATCTCCTGAGGTGTAGCCCCGACCACCACCCAGTCCCGGTCTTTTACGGGAATCCCCAGAAGGGCATCGCGGACTGCGCCACCTACCAAGTACTCCTTCACTTAGGCCCTCTTGCCTTCAACGATGCCAGATCCGTCGTCGCCGTCTCGCCCGCTTCATAACGCTGACGACGCTCCCGCAGCACACGCCCGTGCCAATCCGGTGTTTCCGGAGGCACCTCGCCTTCATTCAACGAGGCCCAAAGCTCCTCCATGGCACGGATCTTTTCGATGGGGCTCATGTTCTTGGTATCCAACATTGGAATGTTCCTCCTGGCTATTGAGCCAGTATAAGCGCCTACTCCGCTCCCTCAAACCCCAGCTGCCGCCAGGCCTCGTACACCACAATGGACGCCGCGTTGGACAGGTTCAGGCTGCGCCGTTCCGGCCGCATGGGAATGCGCAGGCAGTGGCCTTCCGCAAGGGAACCGAGCACGGCATCGGGCAGGCCCCGGGTTTCGGGGCCAAACAGGAGAGTGTCGCCGGGCTGGAAGGCGGCCTGGTGGTGGCCGGTGCTGCCCTTTGTGGAAATACCGAATACCCGCGCGGGATTCACGCCGGACTCGGCCAGAAAGGTCTCATAGTCCGCATGCACCCGCAGGCTGGCGAACTCGGAATAGTCCAACCCGGCCCGCCGCATCCGCCGGTCATCCAGGGTGAACCCCAGTGGCCGGATCAGGTGCAGGCTGAAGCCGGTATTGGCCGCCAGGCGGATGATATTGCCGGTGTTCGGGGGAATTTCCGGCTCGAACAGCGCAATATGAAGCATCGGGATCAGCGCTCGAGCGCGAGTGCCACGCCCATGCCGCCGCCGATGCACAGCGTTGCCAGGCCCTTGTGGGCATCGCGCTTCTGCATCTCGTGCAGCAGCGTCACCAGTATCCGGCAGCCGGAGGCGCCGATGGGGTGGCCCAGGGCAATGGCCCCGCCGTTCACGTTCACCTTGCTGGTGTCCCAACCGAGGTTCTTGTTGACCGCGATTGCCTGGGCAGCGAAGGCCTCGTTGGCTTCCACCAGATCCAGATCACCGATGGACCAGCCGGCACGCTCCAGGCAGCGCCGTGTGGCCGGAATCGGGCCCGTGCCCATGACTTCCGGCGCCACGCCCGCGTTGGCATAACCACTGATGGTCGCCAGCGGTTCCAGACCCAGCTCCTTGGCCTTCTCAGCGGAACAGACCACCACAGCCGCGGCGCCATCGTTCAGCGCGGAGGCATTCCCCGGCGTCACACCGCCATCCTTCTGGAAGGCCGGCTTGAGACCGGAAAGCGCCTCGGCAGTGACGCCCGGGCGCGGGTTCTCGTCGTTTTCCACAACCTTGGGATCGCCTTTGCGCTGGGGAATGGTCACCGGAACAATCTCGTCCGCGAAGCGCCCGCTCTTCATCGCCGCTTCCGCCTTCTGCTGGGACGCGGCCGCGAACTCGTCCTGCTCCTGGCGGCCGATGCTGTATTCCCGCGCAACGTTCTCGGCGGTCACGCCCATGTGGTAATCATTGAAGGCATCCCAGAGGCCGTCCTGGATCATGGTGTCGATCAGCTGCCAGTGGCCCATCTTCTGCCCATTACGGCTGTTCGGCAGCACGTGGGGCGCCTGGCTCATGCTTTCCTGGCCACCGGCGATCACCAGCTCCGCATCGCCGCAGCGGATCGCCTGGGTCGCCAGGTGCAGGGCCTTGAGGCCGGAACCGCAGACCTTGTTGATGGTCATCGCCGGCACGGCTTCCGTCAGCCCGCCGCCGATGGATGCCTGGCGCGCCGGGTTCTGGCCGACGCCGGCGGTAAGCACCTGGCCGAGGATCACCTCGTCCACATGCTCCGAGGTGACGCCAGTGTCCGTAAGGAGCTGGCGGATCACCGTGGCGCCCAGCTGGGAGGCGCTCTGCCCCGCCAGTCCGCCGCCAAAAGTACCAACCGCTGTGCGTTTTGCCGCCGCAATAACCACGTCACGCATGAGTGCAAATCCTCCAATCAATGTTTGCAGCCGAGTCTACCAGACCGGCCTCAATTCGTCGGCTCATCCTCGGCTTTGGGCCGCTCCACCAGCTTCAGGCGCCCGACGGCGTCCTTGCCCAGCTCCTCGACACTTTCCTTGGAGAACGCATCCACCCGGATGGTGTCGTACATGGCGGCCATGGCCTCGGACACCGCCTTGCGCTCGCTGTCATCAATCAGCTCACGCTCCTGGGCCCAGTCGAGAAGTTCCTCGCGCTGGTGACCGAGCAGCATCTCAATGTCCTGCAGCTCGTCCGGGTCCGCCTTGCGGATGGCCTCGTTGATGCGATCCCGGGCCGGCTTGGTTTCACCCGCAAGCTTCTGGGCATTGAGGATGCGCCCGACCGCGTCATTGGGGTCGTCATCCATGTAGACGCCCTTCACGATCCGGTCCTTGACCGGGCCCGGCCGGGCAATGCTCAGCGCCACCCGCTTGCCGCGCTCGTCGTCCGGCTTACGCAGGCGCACACCCAGCGGCAACGCCATCACTTTCAACGGCCAGCGCAGGGGCTTAACCGGGAAGTTGGTGGTGGCCTCGTAAAGGGCCGTCTGGATATCGTGCAGCGAGGTCTCAAGACTCCACTCCACCACATCACGCATATGCTCCGGGTAGCCTTCCTCGTGCCATTGCTTGATGGAGGCGGAGGCGTAATAGAGCCCCACAAGGCAGTCCGTCATCCGGCCCGTGAACCGCTGCCGGGCCTTGAGGCCACCGCCGAGGCTGATCAGGCTCACGTCCGTCAGCACCGCAAAGGCCGCCGAGAACCGCGAGAGCTGGCGGTAGTAACGGCGCAGGTTGCCCTGCTTCGGCGTAGGCTCGATCCGGCCGCCGGTCAGCCCCAGCAGCAGGGCCCTCAGTACGTTGCGGGTGGTATGGGCAATGTGGGCGAAGAAGACACCGTCGAACTTGCTAACGGCCTTGTTCCGGTTTTCCATGCCCGCCGCGTCAATCTCCTGCACGATGTAGGGGTGGCAACGGATAGCGCCCTGGCCGAAGACCATCAGGCTGCGGGTCAGGATGTTCGCGCCCTCCACCGTAATGGCGATGGGAATGGCCTGGTAGATGCGCGCCAGGAAGTTGCGCGGCCCACGGATGACACCGCGGCCGGCGACCACGTCCATGGCGTTGTTTACCACGGTCCGCATCAGGTCCGTGTTGCGGTATTTCAGCAGGGCGGAGGGAACGGACGGCTTCACGCCACGGTCCAGCATGCCGGCGGTGAAGATCCGCGCGGAATCCATCATCCAGGTGTAGCCCGCCATGGGCTCCATGGCCTCCTGCACGCCCTCGAAGTCACTGATGGAGCGTCCGAACTGCTCACGCACGGCCGCGTAGGACCCCGTGGTCAGGCAGGCCATCTTGCCAGCGCTGGTGCCCAGACCCGGCAGAGAGATGGAACGCCCAATGGACAGGCACTCCAGAAGCATCCGCCAGCCCTGGCCGACCATGTCCCGGCCACCGATCACCTGGTCCAGCGGGATGAACACGTCATGCCCCCAGGTGGGCCCGTTCATGAAGGGCGTGTTCATGGGCAGGTGGCGCGGGCCATGATGCACGCCCTCGGTGTCCGCGGGCACCATGACCGTGGTCACGCCCAGGTCGTGCTCATCCCCGAGCAGTCCTTCCGGATCATAGACCTTGATGGCCAGGCCGATCAGCGTGGCCACCGGCGCCAGGGTGATGTAACGTTTGTTCCAGGTCACCCTCATGCCCAGGGTTTCCTGGCCATTCCAGTAGCCCCGGCAGACGATGCCCCGGTCCGGAATGGCACCGGCGTCCGAACCCGCAACCGGTGAGGTCAGTCCAAAACAGGGAATCTCTTCGCCCTTCGCAAGGCGCGGCAGGTAGTAATTCTTCTGGTCCTCGGTGCCGTAATAGGTGATCAGTTCACCCGGGCCCAGGGAGTTGGGCACCATGACCGTCACGGCGGGGGCAACACCCCGGGAAGCCAGCTTCATCACGATCTCGGAGTGCGCCATATCCGAGAAGCCCAGCCCGCCATAGTCCTTGCTGATCACCAGGCCAAAAAAGCCCTTGTCGCAGATGAATTTCCAGGCTTCTTCCGGCAGGTCCAGGCGCTCGTTGGTAATGGACCAATCATCGAGCATCCCGCACAGCTCCTCCACCGGGCCATCCAGGAAAGCCTGCTCCTCATCGGTCAACTTCGGGTGTTCATAGCCCAGCAGCCGTTCCCAGTCCGGCTTGCCCGAGAAAAGCTCGCCATCCCAGTCCACACTGCCGGCATTCATCGCTTCCTGCTCGGTGGCGGACAGAGTCGGCAACATGCCCTTGACCATTCCCAGCAGAGGTGCGCTCAGGCCCTTACGGCGCAACGGCGACGGAATCACCACCACCAGCGCCGCGATCAGAATCAACCCGCCAAAGACCACGCTGGCCCAGTGGAAAGCATCCAGCCACATACCCGCCAGGGTGGCCACCGCCAGCCCAATGGCACCAATCCACCAGCTCGTGCCCAGATAGAGCAGAACCAGTGCTGCCAGAATAAAAAGTACGATGCTCATAATGCGCTCCTTACGCGAGGATCGATGTCATTGTCCATTCCGCCTCTTGGGAGACCGCTTAAATCCCGCCGCGTTACCACGTACAATAAAGGGCACTTACGCAAAAAGGAAAGGATTTCACGCCTATGGCATGGTACGCCGTACAGCACAAACCGGCTCAACCCAAACGCGCCCTGGCCAACCTGGAATACCAGGGCATCGAGTGCTTCTATCCGGAAATCGACGTGGAGACCATCCGCCAGGGCAAGCGCACCATCAAGCGCGAACCACTGTTCCGGGGCTATCTCTTCATTAATCTGGAACTGACCGACCCGATCTGGCACAAGCTGCGCTCAACCCGGGGCGTCGCTAAAGTGGTGAGCTTCGTGAACAAGCCGGCGGTGATCGAAGACGGGATCATCAACCAGATCCGGGAGGGGCTGGAGAAGGCCGAAGAAGTTGGAGGCATCAAGGCCGGGGACCGCATGGAGATCCTGGAAGGCCCCTTCCGAGGCCTGAACGCCGTTTTCCAGGAATACGACGGCGAAACCCGGGCCATGGTGCTGATCGACTTCCTGCAGAAACAGCACCGGGTGAGCATGGACCTGCAGAATGTGCGGCCGGGTTAGGCTAAAGGTCTTTCGGCCAGATTAAGAACAGAAGGTTTTTACTTTGAGGCAGCATCGGCAAATAATCGAGGAGGCATGGGATGAGCACTATGCGGCTGTGTTATCGCGATTCGCCGCCGATATAGTGGAACAAGGGTTGCTTTCCGGCCTTTTTATCGAAAGTTGCTGTTTCATCAGCGCCCGCTGCGTGTCCCAGCCACGCAATAAGATGGTCTGGAAAATCCGCGCTGCTCTCGCGGAAATCTGCCAGCGCTCGCCGGCTCAGATCCCGGTCGGCTACAACCAGCTGCTGAGCTTCCAGCAGCGCGGCTATCTGGTCGGCGATTTCTATCTTCGGTATCTTGTAGGCCCGTTGCAGCACCCAGGCCAGCTCACAAAGAACGATGCCTGACACGTAGCATGGTTCCTCCACAGAGCAGTGGGACTGAATATAGTCGGCCGCGATTGCATGCTGCTCTGGGTCGCCCTCGGCATCAACGAGGAACCGCACCAGCACGTTGGTATCCAGGCCCTTCATTCGCCAGACGCCCCAGCCTTTACAGCCTCGTCCATTTCCTCAGTGGAGATGGATCTCCCGGCACTTTTAATCGAGCCTTTCAGGGCCATAAGATCGCCCCTGGCCACGGTTACCCGGATTGTTCCATCGTCTTCCATAACCCAGGTCAGCTTGTCTCCCCGCTGCACGTCCAAAGCCTGCCGGATGTCTTTCGGGATTACGAGTTGGCCTTTCTCGCTGACGGTCGACTCACCTCGGATAATCATTGTCGCATGTCCTTGTTATCAGTGCGGGGCTTTGATGTGTGACGACTCCATTCTAGCGTCTTACACATTGTAAGTCACGATCCGGGCTTGGCCACTGCAGTAGGACGCAGAGCATGACCTGGTGGTGCGCGTTGTCAGTTGATCCAATTAATGGGAGAGAATAGACTAACCAAAGTAGGCTAACACCTGAACACGGAGTCAATCTTGGAAACCGTCAACATGCATGAGGCTAAAACACGCCTATCTTCTCTTGTCGATAAGGCCATGAATGGCGAACCATTCATCATTGCCAAAGCCGGCAAGCCGGTAGCTCGAGTCAGCGCTATCGAGAGCCCGGAGACCGGTCAAGAACGTCGACTCGGGTTTATGACAGGACATATAAACGTACCCGATGATTTTGATCGCATGGGCGAGGCAGAGAGTGTCGAGATGTTTGGGTAATCCGCCCATATCCTGGCAGTAGCCCACCTGCCCCAGATTCACAAAGATCCCTTTGATCGCATTCTCATCGTACAAGCTGAGCACGAGGGCTTTCTCCTGGTGACCAATGATGCCTCAGTCGCTCAATATCGGGGACCAATCAAAAAAGTCTGAAAACATCCTGAACGCCCTCGCAGAGGCACTGGCAACCGCACCAACGCATGGTTGATGCAGTAGTTCTCCCGACCAAGCCGGTGTTTCTCCAGAATCCCTCCTTCGGCCAGACGGTCGAGATAACGGGTAGCCGTAGCCCGGAGAACCAGGCAAAATCCGCGATAGTGCGTCTCTCCCGTAAAACACGCTACACTCCCTTTGAAGCCCCTTGAAGACAGCACGCCATGCCCGAAACAACCGACGAACGAATCATCCAGGCCCTGAATGCTTATCCGGAACTCAGTCTGGTCATACTGTTTGGCTCAATGGCCAGAGGCACTGAAACACAGGATAGCGATCTTGATCTTGCTGTGCAGGCAGATCGGCCTTTAAGTGTTAAACCGAAAATGGCCATGACGGAATCCCTGGCGCTTGAGTTCAACCGCCCCGTGGACCTGATCGACCTTCGCACCGTTGGCCAACCGCTGTTGAGCGAGATAGTGGCGGAGGGCAGGCGAATCCGGGGACAGAACGAGGATTGGGCGCAACTGATCTTCAAAAACATCATGGACAACGAAGACTTTGTCCCGATACAGAAACGCATTCTCAGGGAAAGGCGCGCGGCATGGCTGAACAGTTGATCGAGCAGAAATAAGCCAGCGCCGCGCACCAGCAGGCCAGATTGATCAGTGAAGATTGAACCTTGCTCCTTGCCCCTCACTCTCCATCCCTCACATCGGAAACCGCGGCTCCTCTGACGGCCCCTCTTCAAGCTCTTGTCGTGCCCTCTGCATTCTTTCCGTAACAGTGTTGACCAGGTAGGACCAGAACCCGCCCTGCCTGACTGTCTGCTCCAGGCGGTCCGGGGGAATAAATCGGGCCATTTCGAACATAAATGCTTCTTTGTGATCCTCGTCGCGCGCCAACGACTCCAGTCGTGCTTCAACTCGCTCAAGGAATGTTCTCTGTGACTCCCCATGGTCTGCCAGCTTGCGAACCATCAACGAGTACGCCGGCTCCACAGCGCTCTGGCTCAACCAGGCAATGTCCCAGAGATCGCGATACTTCAGACGCCCCGGCCTCATCGCAAAAGCCACCAGCTTATCGGCAAAAATCTCTTCCCGGGTCTGCGCGTTGATGATGAGCGACTCAGTGCCAAGATGAATGCCGTAATGATTCCGAATGGTCCGGGGTTCCACCTGGTAGCTCGGCACCGAACATATATCCAGATGAATACTCTGCGATGACCTGTCCGGGCGCTGCGGCTGAGTGTTGACGCGAAGCTTCCAGGTATCCACGTTGCCCTGTTTCTCTTTCCTGGGCTCCGATACTGTGATTGGAACTTCATACTTGTGCTGGAGCCGGGTTTCCAGGGTCTGCTTGAGATCATCCAGTTGCGACCTGCGAAACTCAGCACCACCAGGATCTCCTTCTCCACGACCGCACGAAGGGGGGTCAGCTCCTGTTGATTCCCTATGGCCTCGTCAACCAAAGCATCAAACAACCCCATCGTCAGACTCCTGCACAAGATCCATCGTTGAGCGCCCGAAACGCCGCATATCGGCCAGCGCCAACTCAGGAGAGGCGCGATATAAATGCCGACTCGCATCGTAAGTCAGTTCACCAATAACCTGCGACATCGCCCGCTCGGTATGGAGAAATTCAATCGTTCCAAACCGGCCACAGCGAACCTCGGCCGATCGGCCCGTACTCACGAGCGTAACCCATGCCAGGGGGACCTGAGAGATCAAGCCAGCCTCGCTGAGCACGGTTTCCAGGCTTATGTAATTGAAGTGCTGGGGCCGGAGCGACGCAGCCGCATGAAAAAGAATGAGACCGCTGTTATCCGGACTGCCCGTGTACTGGTAAACGCCCTGGCAAACCCGCTCCAGAATGCCGCGTCTCTCCGCACGATGCAGTAATGCACGATACGCGCCGTGGCTCAGCTCGGGAAACAGGGACCGGAAAGATGCGGTTGTGTACAAACGCTCTTCCCCTGATGAATGAGCCTCGCGCAGCCACCGCTCCAGCCGCTGTATCGGTTGCATACCAATTCTCCGCTATTTGTTATATTTAGTATAACAAAGCGAAGACAATGACCGGTAGTTTTCAAACCACCATCTCCGGCAGGCGGTCCAGGCCCTAAAGCTTCCCATTAAGCGTGCCCTTGCAGCACCCTGCCCTGAAACATGCACCCCGTTACCGAGATCAAGAATGTCTTCCGAGTCTAACCCAGAGCCCGTCTAACAGATCGCCGTCAACCTGCGCGGAGCACCAGCGGGTCAACCTCATACCCTAATCCAAAATTGCGATAGGCAGACCAACAATGATATGTTTATTTAATTGCCTAAAATCGACACATCAATATCGCCTGTCGATTCCATCGACACATCCAATCCCAGCTACCGAAAATCTACAGTCACGAACTGGTGCAGGCCCTGTTCGCCCAGCCTTACTGCCGAATTCAGAACCTGGTCGAAGGGGGCATTGCAAAACGCCAGACCGCCGCCGTCTATCTGAATGAACTGACTCGTATTGGCGTATTGGAAAAGCGCTCAGAAGGCCGGGAAAACATCTTCCTTAACCCGAGACTGATCAGCGTCATGCTCAGCCCAGAGAACGATTACAGCTCGTTCCAGTAAAAAAAGAATGCCCTGGCAAACCCGCGGCGCGGCTCACCGCACCCCCGCGCGAATCCATCCAGTTTCCGGACCGCACCAGCCTGAGAGCAACACTGCCACCCTGCCACGAGCCTGCATCCCAAACGGTTCGCACCCTCAGGGATGAAGAACGCTTTTGATGCTGTATTTTGACACCAGTGCCGTGCTCCCGTACTACCGCCCGGAACAGGCCAGTTCTTTCCCTTACCTTTGGCGTACAGCTCTTGAGTTCGTTTATCAGTTACCTGTTACCCATTACGTTCGTCTTGACGTACGTACCTAAGGGCGCACAATTGGTTGAAAAGTGAACACTTAAGAGACACGTCATGACTGGAATCACAGCCACTGAGGCGCGCAGCAACCTTTATCGGTTGATTGATGAAACGGCCGAATCCCACCAGCCAATCGTCATCAGGGGTAAGCGCAACAACGCCGTCCTGTTATCTGAAGAAGACTGGTCGGCCATTCAGGAAACACTTTACCTGCTTTCCGTACCAGGTATGCGGGCGTCTATTCGTGAGGGGATGGATACCCCAGCGGAGGAATGCGATGAGGAGCTGGATTGGTGACATGGAAGTTGGTTTACACCAAGCAAGCCCAGAAAGATGCAAAGAAACTGGCCTCCAGTGGCCTCAAGCCAAAAGCCCAGGAATTGTTGGCGCTGATTGCAGAAGACCCCTACCAAAAGCCACCTCCGCTTGAGAAGCTCATCGGTGATCTTGCTGGGGCCTATTCACGCCGTATCAACATTCAGCGTCGCCTGGTGTACCAAGTGCTCGAAGAAGAACGAGTGGTAAAAGTTCTCCGTCTCTGGAGCCACTACGAATAAGGCATAACCAGCTGCTGCTACCATGCCGGCGGACGCGGCCTCAGAAACGCGCTCAAATGAAAACATCCATGGCTTCCCATTAAGCGCGCCCTTGCAATATCCTGCCCTGAAACATGAATCCCGTTACCGAGACCGAAAATGTCTTCCGAGTCTAACCCAGAGCCCGTCTACCAGATCGCCGTCACCCTGCGCGGAGTCCGCCCCACCATATGGCGCCGCCTGCACGTTGACAGCGCCGCTACGCTTGCTGACCTGCACGTGGCCATTCAGGTTGCCATGGGCTGGACGAACAGCCACCTCCACATGTTCATCACAGAGAACGGAGTGCGCTACGGGGACCCCACCCATGATGACGACGGGTTCCTCGAGCTGGACGACGAAGTGGTGCTGGAACAAGTCCACACCCACGACAACGCGGACGCCCTTCCACGATGCATCGACGCCCAGGGGCGCTGGCCAGCATCCTCTGCCACCGACAGCTTCGCCTGTTCCGAACGCCACTGCTCGAGGCACTCATCACCTTCACGAGGAACCCCTAAGCTGATATCGACCTTCGCACTGTAAAAGAGCCCGAAATCAGTGATATCATTGATTTCACCGCAATCATTCTGGGGATCCCATTATGGCCAGCATCACCATCCGCAACCTGGACGAATCCCTGAAAGCCCAACTCCGGCTCCAGGCGGCCCAGCATGGGCATTCCATGGAAGAGGAAGTCCGCATCATCCTGTGCGACACACTCACGCAAACCGAGAACAGTGCGGACAAGGGCCTTGGCAGCCGCATCCGGGCCCGCTTTGCCGGCGCTGACAAAGGGGAAGACCTGCCCCTGCCGGATCGCGACGAAGCCCCAAGAGCGCCGGATCTGGGCCCATGATTATTCTTGATACCAATGTGCTGTCGGAACTGATGCGCTCATCCCCCGAAGAAGCGGTCGTTCAATGGTTGGACGCACAACCCAGCCAGGCTATCGCGCTGACCTCCATAACCGTGGCGGAGATTCTTTTCGGGATTGAACGCTTGCCGAAAGGAAAGCGACGGAGCGCCTTTGCCCAGGCTGCCGCCAATCTTTTCGACCACGAATTCAGAGGCCGCACTTTACCGTTCGATGCCGAAGCAGCGCAGCACTACGCCACCGAAGTGGCCGCCGCCGAACGCCGGGGCAGGAACGTATCCATGGCAGACGCCCAGATTGCCGCAATCTGCGCCCGCAACAAAGCCACACTGGCAACCCGCAACACCCGTGATTTCGAGCACTTCCCCATCCCTCTCATCAACCCCTGGCATGAGTAACGCTTTACTGGCCATTTTTCGCCTCACCCAACGAATACGCTAGACTGCTTGGGTAATCCCTTCACGGAAACGCATCCTCAAGGAAAGACACAGAGTATGGCTGAACAGCTGATCGAACAGAAACTGGAATCACTCCAGCGCTGCGTGCAACGCGTCCAGGAACGCATACCAGCGACCAGTGAGGCTCTGGCAAATGACCCGGACAGCCAGGATATCGTCGACCTGAATCTAACACGAGCCATCCAACTGTGCGCACAAATCGCCTCCCACTGGGTATCGCGCCACACGGAACTGCCCCCACCGGAGAGCACGCGCGAGGCATTTGATCTACTGGCCAAAGCAGGCGTCATTGATCCAGATCTGGCCACCCAGCTACGCCACTTCGTAGGCTTCCACAGCATGATGATCCATGCCCACGAGGAAGTGGACCCAGGCTTCGTCCACGCCATTGGCACGGGGCACCTCGACACATTCCGGAAGTTTGCACGCCATATCGCCAAAGCCGCCGGCCTCAACGGTCCCCAGAACATCAAAATCGAAGCAGAAATGAGCGTCGACGAGAACGGGCACCGACACCTTGAGCTGCCGGAACCCATCCGAACACAGCTCGAAGGGCGCCGTGTGCGCATAATCCTGGAAATCCCAGACGACGTCATTGTTGACAAAGAGAACGACGCACCTAAATAGCCTCATTGAGCGAACTCCACCCCTCGAGGTTTGCCTACGGGATGCGACTCCAATCTGGTTGCACAGACAAGCCCCAAGATGTACATTTTCTGTGTACACACTCAGAGAAGCACCCATGCAAACCATCAACGTGCGCGAAACCCGCGAAAAGCTCTCAAGCCTGCTCGACGCCGTCCTTGCCGGCGAAGAAATCGTAATACTACGCAACGGCAAACCCGCGGCACGGCTCACCGCGCCCCCGCGCGCGTCCATCCAGTTTCCGGACCGCACCAGCCTGAGAGCAACACTGCCACCCTGCCACGAGCGTGCATCCCAAACGGTTCGCACCCTCAGGGATGAAGAACGCTTCTGATGCTGTATTTTGACACCAGTGCCGTGCTCCCCTACTACCGCCCGGAACAGGCCAGTGACCGGGTGCAGGCCATGCTCCAGGCACAGAGCCAGCCCGTTCTCATCAGCGCGTTAACAGAGGTGGAAGTGGCCAGCGCCCTGGCCCGTTGGGTGCGCATGGGCGAGCTGTCAGAGCCCCAGGCCAACCGTATTGAAAGCGCGTTCCATGACGATGTCAGCCATGGCCGCTTCCTGCTCTGCTCCATAGAAAATACCCACTACCACAGAGCCAGCACCTGGATCGGATCGCGGAAGACCAGCCTCAGAACACTGGATGCACTGCACCTCGCCTGTGCCGAGTACCAGCAGGCCAGGCTGATCAGTGAAGATGAAGTATTGATTCAGGCAGCCCACTTCTTCGGGATTGATGCCGGCTGCGCGGGAACAGGCGGTAAAACCTGAGCGTCGAAGAGGCCCCGGACGCGCTCGAAGCACGTACCGCGTGGTCAGCCGTCCTCTGACTCACGCACCCGGGCCGCAAACTCCACCATAAAGGCCATGAAGATACCCAGCATGCCGCCAAGCATCGCCCCCAGCACGGCAATCAGCGCACGGCTGGTGCCCACCGGGCTCAGGGACGCCACCGCAATATCCTCGGCACGGGTCGGCTTGATCCAGGATCGCTTGGTCTCCTCCTCGCGGATCCTGCCCTTGATCTGGTTGATGCTCTGCTCCCGCTGGGAAATCTTTTCATTCAGCTGAAGCTGACTCAGCAGCATCGTGAGGGCCGCATCCGTACTGGCCAGACCTGCCTCCACGCTCTCCTCGCCAGAGAGGGCCTGAGCATTCACATCACCTTCGCTCTCCCCCGACTTCCCGGTACGAATCACACTGAGCCCCTGAAGTACCGAAAGCCGCTTCTCTTCCGTTTCCAGGGCGTTATTCAGGTTCTCGAGCTTGGCATCGCTCTCATTCTCCATGATGGAAAGCCGGGACTGGTGCTCGTCCCGCAGGCGCTCAAAGACCCGCTGATGGAATTCCGCCACCAACGACTGATCCTCCAGCGGCGCCCGGGAAACCAAATTCACAAAGCTGCTCTCTTCCGGGGTATTCACGGACATATCAAACGGCATGGACCCAAGATCCCGCTCCCGCAGGAAAGCGCGCTTGGCGCTGAGCAGGATGCGGTCA